>Ga0256841_1000168_pt1:17500-73089 | contig 73089 bp, 59 predicted proteins | sample 356308metaG_FD_185971 | JGI IMG/M metagenome (GOLD analysis project Ga0256841, IMG submission 185971) | Hydrothermal vent microbial communities from Mid Atlantic Ridge, Atlantic Ocean - 356-308 | ecosystem: Environmental > Aquatic > Marine > Hydrothermal vents | place: Atlantic... | reverse complement strand
GCGTGTTCCTGCAGATCACCGCCGAGCCGACCGAGGACCTGCCCGTGCCGGGACGCCGCTACAGCTTCGGCGTGGTGGAAAAGGCCCAGGCCTTCGGCGACTTCGCCGTCCTGTGCCAGCGCGGCCGACGGGCGCTCGGCGTCCACCTGGAAGGCGACATCCACGCCGGCCTCGCGCGGTTGGCGGAGTTGGTGGACACTGCCATCGGCGGTCGAACCTAAAAGGTGATGCGATCATGGACACCGCCAGCGACAACGACTGCCGGTGAACACCGGCCCGCCGGTCTTGCCCCCTTCGACCCGGTCCGTGCCATGCACTTGTTCAAGCATCACTAAATCTGGCCACGCCAACCCAGTACCGGACCGAAAGTGAAGCAGTTTTACAGGCACACCCAACAGCTCTTATCCAACTACTTTGAGGGACCGGCCATCTCGAAAGACTGCACGTACGCCACGTGTTTCGGTATAATTTCCACATCCTGCAACAAACCTTGGCCTATGACGCCTCCATGCAGGCTTTTTAGCATAGGCGGAACAAGCGACCTGATCTCTTGTTATCATAATAAGAAGTTCGGACCCTGCCGGCACTTTACAAGTACATTGCAACCGCAAAATCAAAAGGGCACAACAAAATGAGGCGAGCATTACGGAAGGGAAAAAAAATAATTCTGCTATACAAAAACAAATATTTGGACAGATTCATCTTTATCCATATCAACAAGACCGGAGGAAGCAGCATCGAAAAAGCCTTAAAGCTCCCTTTGGAACACAAGACCGCACTGGAAAAAATCAAAGAAATAGGGAGAGCCAGGTGGGATAGCAAGCTGACTTTTACTGTCGTTAGGAATCCCTGGGACAAAGTCGTATCACATTACCATTATCGCGTTCAAAGAAACCACCCCTCCTTGCGAGACAATCCCATAGAGTTTAACCAATGGGTAAAGCTAGCATACGGGGACAATGACCCTCTGTATTACGACAAGCCCAGGATGTTCATGCCGCAAATAAAGTGGATCGAAGATCAAAAAGGAAACATTCTCGTAGATGAGATAGTACATTTTGAACGCCTTGAAAGTGAACTCAACAAGGCATTGAATAAGGTAGGGGTAAGTGTCTCACTACCGCACGTGAAAAAATCTCGACACGGCAGCTATAGAGACTACTACAACGACGAGACAATTGAGATTGTACACAACTGGTTCAAGCGGGATATAGAAATGTTCGGGTATCGCTTTTAATAAGCGGGACAACCAGAAAATACACACGCCGTTCCAGAATTTCTCACACCAATCCCCGGAAAGGCACTCTTTCTGCAAAAAGGGAATTTCAAAATCACGTGTCGCTTTTACCAATCTGTCATGCCAGTTGCCGCCCGCCAGCAGCTCCAATCGTCCTCTGACGTCCTTGGTGGTGATTGGGATGAAGCCACGTACCACCATCCGCTCGCTCTCGTCTCGAGCGTCCCGCATCGGCGATGGAAGAAAGCCACTACACAGAGGCCACGGCGATGACCACGGATGGCGCCCTCGCTCGCTTTCGGCCGCCGGGTTCGCTCCCGTTCGACCCATGCTTGATCCAGCAACGGTTTCGCATCGGCCTCAAGATTGGGGTGTCCGTCCACACCCTCGCATGTCTCTGGATCATGACCAACCGTTGCGCCGCACCACTGCTGCGCGTACCCTGCCCCTGTCCGGGACATGCGGGATGTCCTGGGACGGTATCTCAATGATCAATCGGGGGGCTGCCGATGCAAATCGGTCTGTTGGGTCTGGGGCGCATGGGCGCCAACATGGCTCGGCGCTGGATGCGTGCCGGTCACGAGTGTGTGGTGCACAACCGCAGTCCCGAGCCCATCCACGCCCTGGAGGCTGAAGGTGCCGTGGGAGCCTACTCCCTGCGGGAATGGGTGGCCAAACTGGAGCGCCCCCGGCGGTGCTGGCTCATGGTCCCGGCGGCCGTGGTCGACGACGTCCTGGAACGGCTGGTGCCCCTGCTGGAAGCAGGCGACGTGGTCATCGACGGGGGCAACTCCTTCTTCAAAGACGACATCCGCCGAGCCCAAGCACTGGCCAAGGCGGGTATCCACTACGTGGACTGCGGCACCAGCGGCGGCGTATGGGGGCTGGAGCGGGGCTATTGCCTCATGATCGGGGGCGAGCGCGCGGTGATCGACGCGATGGCGCCCCTGTTCCGGGCCCTGGCGCCGGGCCTGGGCGACATTCCGCGCACGCGGGGCCGCACGGGCGAACCCGCCCCTGCCGAGGAAGGCTGGCTGCACTGCGGGCCCAACGGCGCGGGGCACTTCGTGAAGATGGTGCACAACGGCATCGAGTATGGGCTCATGGCCGCCTACGCCGAGGGCTTCAACCTGCTACGCCATGCCGGGGTGGGCAAGGCCAGAGCAGCCACCGACGCGGAGACCGCCCCCCTGGCCGACGCCGAGGCTTACCGCTTCGATTTCGACCTCAAGGAGATCGCCGAGTTGTGGCGACGGGGCAGCGTGATCCCATCCTGGCTGCTGGATCTCACGGCTGCGGCCCTGTATCGTCAGCCGGATCTGTCCGACTTCACCGGGCGGGTATCGGACTCGGGAGAGGGGCGCTGGACGTGTCAGGCAGCCATCGAGACCGGCACGCCCGCGCCGGTGCTGACCGCGGCCCTCTATAGTCGTTTCACCTCGCGCGGTGAGGACGCCTTCGCCAACCAAATCCTTTCGGCCATGCGCTACGAGTTCGGCGGCCACCATGAGAAAAAGGATTGAAGTCGCGACCCATTGCAACGCCGCCTCGCCTCCCGGATAGGCCCCGTCCCGTGTCAGAAGTCACATTCGAGCGGTGTGTCCTGGCAGCGCCGCCTGGTCCCACGTTCCCCGACTGGACGGAGGCCGTACGGCAGGCACTGGGGGCGGAGGTGGTGCACAGCGCGCGGCACCGCGTCGTCTGGCTGGACACCTTCGACTGGCGATTGTGGCGCAAGGGGTTCGTGCTGGAGTGGCTGGGCGGGGATGGCTGCGGCGACCTGCGTCTGCGTCGGATCGGTGGCTGCCGCGTGGAGGTGGAGGTGGGTGGCGTGAAGCCGCCCCGCTGGCCAGACGACCTGCCCCAGGCCGGGCTGCGGGCTCGGCTGCGGCGGATGACGGCGCCCCGTGTCCTGCTCCCGGTGGCCGAGTCCCGCGGCCGGCGGGCTCTGCTCAGGGTGCTGGGTCCCGAGGACAAGACGGTGTTGCGCCTGGAGCTGCGCGACGAGGCGGTAGCCGGTCACCCGCCCCAGCGGCTCATCCAGCCCCTGCCGATACGGGGCTACGACCGGGCGCTGCGCGGGGCGATCCAGCGGTTGCGCGCCGAGTTCCAGGCGCAGTGGGCCGCGACGGACCCCCTCGGCCTGGCCCTGGCCACGCTCGGACGCGCGCCCGGCGACTACAGCAATAAACTGGCGGTGCGGCTGAACCCCTTGGACCGGGCCGATCGGGCGCTGAAGAAGATCCTGCTCCATCTCCTGGATCTGGTGGAGCGCAACGAGCCGGGGGTACGCGAGGACCTGGATCCGGAGTTCCTTCACGACTACCGCGTTTCCTGGCGCCGCACGCGCAGCCTGCTCTCCCAGGTCAAAAAGGTCCTCCCCGACGAAGAGGTGGCCCGCTTCGCCGCCGAGCTGCGCTGGATCTCGGGACTCACTTCCCCCGTGCGCGACATGGACGTCTACCTGTTGGAGTTCGACGGCTACCGCGAGTCCATCCCGGCCGACCTGCGCCCGGGCCTGATGCCGCTCCACGCCCTGCTCGTGGAGGAGAAACGCAAGGCGCATGCGGCACTGGCGCGGGCGCTCTCCAGCCGCCGTTATCGGAGCTTCATGCAGGCCTGGCGGTTCTTCCTGGAGGCCCCGCCCCCCGCCTACACGCCACTGAAGAATGCCGCCCGGCCGGTGACCGAGGTCGCCAGCCGCCGCATCTGGAAGGTCTTCCGGCGCGTGCTCGGGCAAGGGCGGACCATCGATGACGCCAGCCCGCCAGAGGACCTGCACGAGCTGCGCAAGACCTGCAAGAAGTTGCGCTATTTGCTGGAGGCGTTCGCCAGCCTCTATCCCGCCGAGCCCTTGCAGGCCTCGATCCGGGACCTGAAACATCTGCAGGACAACCTCGGCGAGTACCAGGATCTGGCCGTGCACGCCGCGGCGCTGGGCACCTTCCGGGAGCGCCTGTGCGAGACGGCCCCCGATCCGGCGCTCACCGACAGGGCCATCGAGGCCCTCATCGAATCCTTCCAACGGCGTGCCCGCCAGGTCCGCCAGGAATTCGCCGACCGCTTCGCGGCATTCGACAGCAAACCCGTTCGCAAACGCTTTCGCGCCCTTTTCAAAGAGGACGGCCGCGCATGAGCCGGGTCCTCGCCCTGTATCAGATCAAAGGCGGCGTGGGAAAGACGGCCACCGCCGTGAATCTCGCCTTTCTGGCCGCCGCCGAAGGGTACCGGACCCTGCTCTGGGACCTGGATCCTCAAGGCGCCACCTCGTTCTACTATCGGGTACGCCCCAAGGTGAAGGGCGGGGCGCGCAAGCTCGTCTTGCGCAAACGGGCGCTGGACGAGGTCATCAAAGGGACCGATTACGGCGGGCTCGACCTGATCCCCGCCGACTTTTCCTATCGCAACCTGGACCTGGATCTCGCAGGAGTGCGCAAACCACACACGCGCATCCGCAAGCTGCTCAAACCCGTCGCGCGGGACTACGATCTGATCCTGCTGGACTGCGCGCCCGGCATCACCCTGACTTCCGAGTCGGTGTTCCACGCCGTGGACGCCCTGGTGGTGCCGTTGATTCCCACCACGCTGTCGGTGCGCACCTACCACCAGCTCCAGGACCACCTCTCTGTCCACGGGCCACGGCGCCTGCCGTGTCGTCCGTTCTTCTCCATGGTGGACCGCCGCCGCGGGATGCACCGCGCCCTGGTGGACACGCTCAGCCACGAGATCCCGGAGATCCTGCCCATCGAGATCCCCTACTCGGCCGAGGTCGAACGCATGGGCACGCGCCGTGCGCCGGTGTGCGAGTTCGCCCCGCGTTCGCCGGTGACCGATGCCTACCGCAGGCTGTTGCGCGCGGTGATGGGCCAGCCCGCGGGCTAGGCGCGTTCGGCCGCCAGAGTCTCGCGCAGGGCCTGGAGGAACGCCGTGTTTTCCCGTGGCGTGCCCACCGTCACCCGCAGGCAGTCGTCCAGACCCGGCTGGTTGCTCAGGTCCTTGATGAGCACGCCCCGGGCGAGCAGACCCTCGAATACCGCACGGCCCTGGCCCGCCGGCACCCGGAACAGGATGAAATTGGTCTCGCTGGCAAACGGCTCGACCCCCTCCATCGCTCCCAGCGCCGTGGACAGGCGGGCCCGCTCGGCGCGGATGCGCGCGGCCTGCTCCTCGAAGACCGCCATGTGCTCCAGGGCGAAGGCGGCGCTGGCCTGGGTGAGCGCGTTGATGTTGTAGGGCAAGCGCAGCTTGTCGAACTCCCGAATCCAGTCCCGCGGGCCTACCGCATAGCCCAGGCGCAACCCGGCCAGGCCCTGCTTGGAAAAGGTGCGCATGACCACCAGGTTGTCCCACCGGCCCACGGCGTCGAGCAGGCTGTCGTCCGCAAACGGGGCGTAGGCCTCGTCCACCACCACCAGGGCCGGGGCGGCCTCGATCAGCCGTTCCACTTGCTCGCGCGGCCAGCGGTTGCCCGTGGGGTTGTTGGGCCAGGCCAAAAAGACCGCCGCGGGCCGTTCGGTCTCGATGGCCGCGAGCATGGTGTCCAGGTCCAGGCCGAAATCCCCGCCACGCAATGGCACGCCCAGGTAACGCATACCGGTGAACTGCGCGATCATCCGGTACATGACGAAGGTCGGCTCCGGGGCCAACACCACGCGGTCCCGGGCGGCCAGCGCCAGCAGGAAGATCTGGATCAATTCATCGGAGCCGTTGCCGAGGATCACCTCCACTTCCGGGCGCAGCTGGAGCCAACGCCGCAGCCGTTCGCGCAGCTGCCGCGCGGCCGGGTCCGGGTACCGGTTGAGCGGCACCTCGCGCAGCCGCTCCAGCCAGGCGTCCACCAGCTCCGGCGGGAGCCGGTAAGGATTTTCCATGGCGTCCAGCTTGATGGCATCGCCCGGGTCGGGCACGTGGTAAGCCGTCAGCGCCCGCACCTCGGGGCGCACCCACTCCCTCGCGCTCATCCTTCGTCCCCGGGGATGCGCAGCTCGGCCGAGACGGCATGGGCCACCAGCCCCTCGCCGCGCGCCAGCACCGATGCGATGCGCCCCAGCTTGGCCGCACCCTCGGCCGAACAGCCGATGAGGCTGGTCCGTTTCTGAAAATCGTAGACCCCCAGTGGCGAGGAGAACCGGGCGGTGCGCGCCGTGGGCAACACGTGGTTGGGGCCCGCGCAATAGTCGCCCAGGGACTCGGCGGTGTAACGGCCCAGGAAAATGGCGCCCGCGTGGCGGATCTTCTCGGCCAGCGCCTCGGGTTCGGCCACCGACAGCTCCAGGTGCTCCGGCGCGATGCGGTTGGCGAGGGCCGCCGCCTCGTCCAGGTCCCGAACCTGGACCAGCGCGCCACGCGCGGCCAGCGAGGCACGGATGATGTCCGCCCGGGGCATCTCCTCGAGCAACCGCTCCATGGCCGCGACCACGGCATCCAGAAAGGCCCCGTCCGGACAGAGCAGGATGGCCTGGGCGTCCTCGTCGTGCTCGGCCTGGGAGAACAAATCGGCGGCAATCCATTCGGGCGGCGTGCGCCCGTCGCAGATCACCAGGATCTCCGAGGGTCCCGCGACCATGTCGATCCCCACGGTGCCGAAGACCAGCCGTTTGGCCGTGGCGACATAGATGTTGCCGGGCCCCACGATCTTGTCCACCGCCGGGATGGTCTGCGTACCGAAGGCCAGGGCCGCCACCGCCTGTGCACCGCCGATGGTGAACACCCGGTCCACCCCCGCCACCGCAGCCGCGGCCAGCACCAGCTCGTTGAGCTCGCCGCCGGGCGCGGGCACCACCATGATCACCTCGGAGACGCCGGCCACCTTGGCCGGCACTGCGTTCATGAGCACCGAGGAGGGATAGGCGGCCTTGCCTCCGGGCACGTAGAGGCCCACCCGGTCCAGGGCGGTGACCCGCTGGCCGAGCACGGTGCCGTCGGGCTCGGTATAGGACCAGGACGCGAGCCGCTGGCGCTCGGCATAGCGGGTGATGCGCGCCGCCGCCGTCTCCAGGGCGTCGCGTCGGTCGGCGGCGATGGCCTGCCGAGCCGAGGCCAGACGCTCGGGGGCGAGTTCCAAGGCGGCCATCGAGTCGGCCTGCACACGGTCGAAGCGCCGCGTGTAGTCCAGCACGGCGGCATCGCCCTCGACACGCACGCGGTCCAGGATCTCCTGCACCGCGCTCACGACGGCCGGATCGGCACCGGCGTCGTGAGCCAGCAGGGCCTCCAGGGCCGCCTCGAATCCGGCATCGGTCGTGGACAGGCGTCGGATCTGCAGGGAATCGGTCACGTCGCTATCTCGGCTGCTTGGATGTGGGCGCCGGCGCGGCGCACGGCTCGTGGGGCCGGGGCAGGACGATGCGGCCATCCCCCGGCCCCCGCGGAGCGCACCGCGCCGACGACTACCCGGCCGCGGCCCGGCCGTGAACCGCCTCGCGGCGGGCGCGCACGGCGGCGGCCAGCGAGCGCAGGATCGGATCGGTATCGTCCCATCCGATGCAGGCGTCGGTGATGCTCTGCCCGTAGACCAGGGGTTTTCCGGGCGCGGCGTCCTGGCGGCCGGCCACCAGATGACTCTCGATCATCACCCCGAGGATGCGGCGCTCGCCGGCGGCGATCTGGCCCGCCACGTCGCGCGCCACGTCCAACTGCCGTTCGTGCTGCTTGCGGCTGTTGGCGTGGCTGCAATCGATCATCACCTGGGGGCGCATCCCGGCCGTCTCCAACCGGCGGCACGCCTCGTCCACGCTGCGGGCATCGTAGTTGGGCGTCTTGCCCCCGCGCAGAATCACGTGACAGTCGTCGTTGCCCGTGGTGGAGAAGATGGCCGAGCGCCCCGCCTTGGTGAGCGAGAGGAAATGATGTGGCTGGGCGGCGGAGCGGATGGCGTCGATGGCGATCTGCAGGTCGCCGTCGGTGCCGTTCTTGAACCCCACGGGGCAGGACAGGCCCGAGGCGAGCTCCCGATGCACCTGGCTCTCGGTGGTGCGCGCCCCGATGGCGCCCCAGGCCACCAGATCGGCCACGTACTGGGGGCTGATCAGGTCGAGGTACTCGGTGGCCGCCGGCAGTCCGGACTGATTCAGGTCCAGCAACAGGCCCCGTGCCAGGCGCAACCCCTTGTTGATGTTGAAGCTGCCGTCCAGGTCCGGGTCGTTGATGAGCCCCTTCCAGCCCACGGTGGTGCGCGGCTTCTCGAAGTAGACCCGCATGACGATCTCCAGCTCGCCGGCCAGCTCCCGGCGCAGCCGCAGGAGACGCCGGCCATAGTCGCGAGCCGCCTGCGGATCGTGGATGGAGCACGGCCCGACGATCACCACCAGGCGATCGTCCCGGCCGCAGAGCACATCGTGGATGGCCTGTCGCGCACGGAACACCGTCTCGGCCGCCTGCTCGGTGATGGGAAACTCGCTGTGGACCTGCTCGGGCGGGCTGACTTCCCGGATCTCCCGTATCCGCAGGTCGTCGGTTCTGTATTTCATGCCGGTTCCTGGGCCTGCTCCTCGACGGCCCGCCCCAGGGCATCCACCAGGGCGCTGACGGCCGCGTGCTTCATCTTCATCGCCGCCTTGTTGACCACCAACCGCGAGCTGATGTCCGCGATGTGCTCCAGCGGCACCAATCCATTGGCCCGCAGGGTGTTGCCGGTGTCCACCAGATCCACGATGCGGTCCGCGAGCCCCACCAGCGGCGCGAGCTCCATGGAACCGTACAGTTTAACGATTTCCACCTGCTGGCCCAAAGCGGCATAGTAGCGCCGGGTGCTCTGGACATACTTGGTGGCGATGCGCAGGCGCCGGTGGAGACGCGCGGCGCGCCGGGGACCGGCCACCATGAGCCGGCAGCGCGCGATCCCGAGATCCAGGGGTTCGTAGAGCCCCTCGCCGCCGTGCTCCATGAGCACATCCTTGCCGGTGACGCCGAGTTCGGCCGCGCCGTATTGCACATAGGTGGGCACGTCGGCGGCGCGGATGATCACCAGCTTCACATCCGCCTGGTTGGTGTCGAGGATGAGCTTGCGGCTGGTGTCCGGATCGTCGCGGGGGACCACGCCGGCACGCGCCAGCAGCGGGATGCATTCCCTGAAGATACGGCCCTTGGACACGGCGATGCGCAACATGGTTGAGTCCTTCATGCGGGGATGCGGCGGATGTCCGCCCCGAGCTGGGAAAGTTTCTCCTCGATACAGTCGTAGCCCCGGTCGATGTGGTAGATCCGGTCCACCACGGTCTCGCCCTCGGCCACCAGACCGGCCAGGATCAGGCTGGCCGAGGCGCGCAGGTCGGTGGCCATCACCGGGGCGGCGTACAACCGCTCCACGCCCCGCACGAAGGCGGTGTTACCGGAGACGCGGATGTCGGCACCCATACGCTGAATCTCCTGGACGTGCATGAAGCGGTTTTCGAACACGGTTTCGGTGATGGTGGCGCTGCCCTCGGCCACGGCATTGAGCGCGGTGAACTGGGCCTGCATGTCCGTCGGAAATGCCGGGTAAGGGGCGGTGCGCACGTCCACGGCCCGCGGGCGGCGGCCTTCCATGTCCAGCGCGATCCAGTCCCGGCCCACGGAGAGACGGGCTCCGGCCGACTCCAGTTTGACGAGCACGGCGTCCAGCGTGTCCGGGCGGGTGTCCTTGAGCCGGACCCGCCCCCCGGTGATGGCACCGGCCACGAGATAGGTCCCGGTCTCGATCCGGTCGGGCAGCACGCGGTGCGCGCAGCCCCGCAGCCGGTCCACGCCGTGCACCGTGATGCGGTCGGTGCCCGCCCCTTCGATCCGCGCCCCCATGCCGGCGAGAAATGTGGCCAGGTCCGAGACCTCGGGCTCGCGCGCGGCATTCTCGATCACCGTGGTGCCCTCGGCCAGCGTGGCCGCCATCATGAGGTTCTCCGTACCCGTGACGGTGACGTTCTCCAACACCAGGCGCGCCCCTTTCAGACGCCGCGCACGAGCCCGGATGTACCCGCCTTCGACGCGGATCTCCGCGCCCATGGCCTCGAGCCCACGCACGTGCAGATCCACGGGGCGCGAGCCGATGGCGCAACCACCGGGCAGAGAGACGTTCGCCTCCCCGTAGCGCGCCAGCAGGGGACCCAGCACCAGGATCGAGGCACGCATGGTCTTGACCAAGTCGTACGGAGCCGTCAGTTCGGAAATGCCGCGGGGATCGACCTCGATGTTCATCTGATCGTCCACGGTCAGCGAGACACCCATGCGCCCGAGCAGCTCCATGGTGGTGGTCACGTCCTTGAGGTGAGGGACATTCCCCACCCGGCTCGGCGTGTCACCCAGCAATGTGGCGGCCAGGATCGGCAGCACGGCGTTCTTCGCCCCGGAGATGCGGATCTCTCCGTGCAGCGGCCGGCCGCCCTTGATCAGCAGCTTCTCCATTTCCGATGTCCGAGAAATCGGCGCGCGGCGCGATGATCGAAGAAACGGGCGCAGGCGGGTCGGTGCGCGCTAGGTTACCACGGGTTCCCCGTGGGACCTGCGCCGTGCGCCGGGAGCCTCGCCGAAACCGAGCAGAGATTGCAATCCGGCGGCGGCCGCCAGCGCTTGCAGGGACTTGGGAGGCCGCGTGAACCGAACCCGGACTCCGCGCTGACGCCCCCACCGCACCCACGCCACCAACAGCGCGAGCCCCGCGCTGTCCGCCCGCCGGACCGCGGTCAGATCCACCGTGAGCGTGTCGCCGGTGATCCCGGCGAACCGCGCCGGTGCCTGGTGCCACAGCTCCGGAACCGTCTCGAACGTGAGGTCCCCGTCGACCCGGAAGCGGCTCTTGCCGTCACGCAACAGTTCCATGGCCCGATTCCCGTAGCGAGGCGCAGCCGACCGGCCCCGGCTATGACCCGCCCTCGGCCTGCTCCAAGTCCCGGATCACGGCTTCCAGGCCCTTCGCGGCGACCTTCTGTCCGATGTCGTCGCGGAACAGCAACACCAGGCTGGTGCCGTCGACGACCACGTCGTAGACCAACCACCGGCCGTTTTTCTCGTGGAAATAGTAATCCACGTGCATGGGCTGCTCGCCGGGCACCTCGATTCGGGTGCGCACCACCCGCCGCCTCGGATTCGTAGTGGGGCGAGCGGGGAGCAGACGCACGCGGGTCTGCGCGTAGTCCACGAGATACGAACCGTACGTTCGCACGAGGCGGCGTTTGAAGGCGGCCACGAAGCGGCGGCGCTGATCCGGGGTGGCCGTGCGCCAGTGGCGCTTGAGGACCAGTTTGGAGAAGGTCTCCAGATCCACCACCGGCACGACGACGGACTGGATCAACGCGTAGAGCTTGTCCGGATGCTGGCGCAGCTCGGCTTCGTGCCCACGGATCGCGGCGAACACCTGGTCGGTCACCCGGACCACGATCTGTTCCGGAGTCTCCGCCCGAGCATGGACGAATTGGGTGAATACCAGCAGGCACAGAGCGAGGACGCGGATCATCATTTCTTGGAGGTGAGCTCGACCAGGAAGCGGCCGATGAGCTGTTCCAGGATCATCGCCGACTGCGTGTATTCGATGACGCTGCCGTCCTTCAGCGTCTCCTCCTCGGCCCCCGGATCGAGCGCGATGTACTGCTCACCCAGCAGGCCCGCGGTATAGATACTGGCGCTGGTGTCGACGGGGAAGAAATCGTACTCCCGGCCCAGCGCCAAGACCACGCGGGCCCGATAGGTCTTGGAATCGTAACCGATCTCGGCCACCCGGCCCACGCGCACCCCGGAGGCCGTGACCGGGGCGCGCACCTTGAGCCCCCCGATGTTGTCGAAGTAAGCGGTGACGCGGTAGGTCCCCGTGTCGCGCAGCTGGGAGAGATTGCTCACCTGCATCGCGAGCACGAACAGCGCGCCCAGCCCCAGCGCCACGAACACGCCGACCAGGATCTCGATCTTGCGCTCCGCCATGTCCCCTTGCGTCTCCCCTGCCCCTCGCGCGTTCTCGTCCGGGCGTTCATGATACCGGCGCCGCCCCGGCGCGCGCTCAGAAATTTCCGAACATCAGCGCGGTGAGGATGAAATCCAGGCCCAGCACGGCCAGGGCCGTGTTGACCACCGTGCGGGTGGTCGCCCGCCCCACACCTTCCGAGGTGGGCACCGCGTCATAGCCTTCGAACACCGCGATCCACGAGGCCACGAAACCGAATACCACGCTCTTGATGATCCCGTTCACCACGTCGTCGTGAAAGTCCACCTGGCTCTGCATCTGCGACCAGAAGGCGCCCGAATCCACCCCGAGCAGGCCCGACCCGACGAAATATCCCCCCCAGACCCCCACCGCGCTGAACAACGCCGCCAGCAGCGGCATGGCAAGAAAGCCGGCCAGGAAGCGCGGCGCCACCACCCGCTCGATGGGATCCACCGCCATCATCTCGAGACCCGCCAGCTGTTCCGTACTCTTCATCAGCCCGATCTCGGCGGTCAGCGCCGAGCCGGCCCGGCCCGCGAACAGCAAGGCGCTCACCACCGGGCCCAGCTCGCGCACCAGCGACAAGGCCACCACCACCCCCAACGACTCCTCGGCGCCGAACCGCACCAGGGTGACGTACCCCTGCAGGCCCAGCACGAAACCCACGAAACCACCGCTCACCACGATGATGAGCAAGGAAAGCACCCCCACCGAGAACAGCTCCCGGATCACCAGACGCGGGCGCAGCACCAGATGTGGCAGGCTGGCCAGGGTACGCACAAGGAAGAGGTGGCCCCGTCCCAGGCGCGCCACACGCCCCAGGCTCCAGCGGCCGAGCAGCTGCAGCCAACCGATCACGCCCCCTGTCCCTCCAGCAGTTCCTCGTAGTAAGGGCGGGCCGGATAGTGAAAGGGTACCGGGCCGTCCGGAAGACCCTGGATGAACTGGCGCACCCAAGCCGAACCGGTCTCGCGCAACGCATCCGGCGTACCGGAGGCGATCACGCCGCCCTCGGCGATCACGTGGATGTAATCGGCGATGGAGAAAGTCTCGGCCACATCGTGGGAGACGACGATGCTGGTGAGGCCCAGGGCCTGGTTCAGCTTGCGGATCAGTTGGACGATCACGGCCTTGGTGATGGGGTCCAGGCCGGTGAACGGCTCGTCGTACATCACCATCACCGGGTCCAGCACGATGGCCCGGGCCAACGCCACGCGCCGGGCCATGCCGCCGGACAATTCGGCGGGCATCAGATCACGCGCGCCCCGCAGTCCCACCATCTCGAGCTTGATGAGCACGACGTCGCGGATCAGCGCCTCTGGCAGGCGCGTATGTTCACGCAGCGGAAACGCGACATTGTCGAACACGTTCAGATCGGTGAGCAGCGCCCCGCTCTGGAACAGCATGCCCATGCGCTTGCGCAAGGCGTACAAGCCGCCGCGCGACAGGCGGTGGACGTCCTGGCCGTCGACCCGCACGGTACCGCGCGCGGGCCGCAGGCGTCCGCCGATGAGATTGAGCAAAGTGGTCTTTCCGGTTCCGCTGGGACCGAGGATTCCCGTTACACTACCAGCCGGGACGTCGAGATCCAGCCCCCGGAAGATGGGCCGCCCGGCGCGTGAGAAGTGGACGTCCCGGACCTCGACCCGGGCCACGGTCCTGCCGCCCATGGAGCTGCCGTCGTTCAAGGCGCGGGGCCCTTTGTGGTGGAACCGGATAGGGGCGCAAGTGTCTTTGCCCGCCGCGCAGCATGTCAAGCCACGAACCCGATCTCTGGATCACCCCGCCGTTCGAATGCGGATATTTCCCCGACCGGCCCTCGGTGAACCTGTTGGTGGATCCCGGGGCGCCGATGGATCCGGCCCGCTACGGCACCCTGCTCGACCTCGGTTTCCGGCGCAGCGGAGCCCAGATCTATCGCCCCCACTGTCCCGGATGCCGCGCGTGCGTGGCCACGCGCATTCCGGTGGCGCGGTTCCACCCCAGCCGCGCGCAGCGCCGGACATTGGCGCGCAACCGCGATCTCACCGTGCACGTGGTCCCGGCGGGCTACCGTGACGAACACTTCGACCTGTACCTGCGCTATCAGGCGGCCCGGCACGGCGGCGGTCCCATGGACGACCCCGACCCGCGCGGCTACACGGCGTTTCTGTTTGCGCCCTGGGCCCGCACCGAGTTGGTGGAATTCCGTCACGGAAAACGGTTGCTGTGTGTCGCCGTGTGTGATCGCGTTCCCCAGGGCCTTTCGGCCCTGTACACCTTTTTCGATCCAGAGCACGCCGCGCGGGGGCTCGGCACGCACGCACTGCTGTGGCAGATCCAGGAGGCGCGGGGCCGCGGCGGCACGCACGTATACCCCGGCTACTGGATCGAAGGCCACCCCAAAATGGACTACAAGCGCCGCTTCCGCCCCCTGGAGGGTTTTGTATCCGGACGCTGGGTGGTCATCGAACCGGCCCGCGCCGCCGCGGACCGGACGCCCCCTTGACGCAGGTCAACCCAATGGCGGTCGGCATCGGGGATCATACGAACAAGGCCAATGACCCCGGCGCTGCGAGGTGCGTCATGGAACTGTGGATGGACCTGCTCTTCGGCAATGCCATCGGCTTGTTGAGCGTCGTCACGGTGGTCGGCGCGATCGTCATCGTGGGCTTTATCGGCGTCATGCTCGCGATCAAGTCCAAGCCCAAACACTCGTGAACTGAACTGTACCTGCTCCTCCTCTCCCCGGCATTCGCGCCCCAAGGGCGCACAACCGGGTAAGACTGCGGCGAACCCTCGAAGAACGGTTCGCCGTTTTTTTTTTGCATTCCGAAAGCCGCGGATGCGGCCCGACACGGCGCCGGCCACGGTAGAATCCAGGCATTCCGATTCCCAGGAACAGGGTACCCGTGGAAGACCCCGTCGTACTGATCGGCATTGGTGAGATGGGCGGCGTGTTCGCACGCGGCTTCCTGCGCGGCGCGCACCCGGTGTTTCCCGTCACCCGCGGCCTGGACCCCGGTGAGGTGGCTGCCGCGGTTCCCGCCCCGGCCCTGGCCTTGGTGGCGGTGGCCGAGAAAGACCTGCACCCGGTCCTCCGGCGTCTGCCCGCGGCTTGGCGCGGGCGCGTGGGACTGCTGCAAAACGAGCTGTTGCCCCGGGACTGGCGCGCGCACGACCTCGAGCGACCCACGGTCATCTCCGTATGGTTCGAAAAGAAACGGGGCCAGGACGTGAAGGTCATCGTGCCCTCGCCCGTCCACGGGCCCGGCGCCCCGCTCATCGCCGGGGCGCTCGCCACCCTCGACATCCCGGTGCGGGTGCTCGCCAACGAGGCGGAGTTGGAATTCGAGCTGGTGCGCAAAAACCTCTACATCCTCACCACCAACATCGCGGGCCTGGAGGTGGACGGCACGGTGGGCGAACTGTGGTTGCAACACCGGGCGCTCGCCATGGAAGTCGCCGCCGACGTGCTCGCGATCCAAGAGGCGCTGGTCGGGCACGCGCTGCCGCGCGAGCGCCTGATCGAGGCCATGGTGGCGGCCTTCGACGGCGACCCGCAGCACCGCTGCCTGGGTCGTTCGGCCCCCGAGCGGCTGCGCCGGGCACTGGAACAGGCCAGCGCGGCCGGGGTCGAGGCGCCCACGCTCGCGCGCATCGCCGGGCGTCGCCGCTGACCGCGCGCCGCCCTTGGGCCCGCTCAGGCGGGCGCCGGCAGCCGCCCGGGTTCCAGCCCCAGCAATCCACCCAACCAGTCCCAGTCGAACCAGGGCCCCGGGTCCGTCTTGCGACCGGGGGCCACGTGCTCGTGGCCGGTGACCGCGTCGCACGCCAGCGCCGGATATCCCCCCTGCAGGGCGCGAATACAGGCAGCCAGGGCCTCGTACTGCAAGGGGGCGAACGGCAGTGTGTCGGTGCCCTCGAGCTCGATGCCGATGGAAAAGTCGTTGCAGCGCGCGCGACCTCGGTACCGGGAGACCCCCGCATGCCACGCCCTGCGGTGAAACGGCACGAACTGGGTGATGCGCCCGTCCCGGGCGATGAACAGGTGGGCCGAGACGCGCAACCCGCGCAGCCCTTCGAAATAGGGATCCGCCGTCGGATCGAGCCGCCCCAGGAACAGATCCTCCACGAAGCCTCCCCCGAATCGCCCCGGGGGCAGGCTGATCGCATGGACCACGATCAGTTCCGGGGCCTGCCCCGCCGGGCGCTCGTCGCAATGGGGCGAGGACCGCAGGGGCACCGCCGGCATCCGGCCGGAGACCGGGTCCACCTCGATGTCAAGACGTTCCTTTCCCATCGCCTGCCGGTACAATCCCCGCTCTTTCGCCGTTGCTCCGCCGCGCATGGTCTCACTCGCCGAGCTCAATCCGCAACAGGCCGAAGCGGTGCGCCATCTGGGCACGCCGCTGCTGGTGCTGGCCGGCGCCGGCAGCGGCAAGACGCGTGTCATCACCCACAAGATCGCCTGGCTGGTGGGGGCCTGCGGCTTGCCCGCGCGCCGCATCCTGGCCGTCACCTTCACCAACAAGGCGGCCCGGGAAATGCGCCAGCGCGCCGCCGCGCTGTGCCACGGCGCCCAGGCCCGGGGCCTGACGGTCTGCACTTTCCATGCCCTGGGCCTGCAGATCCTGCGCCACGGTGCGCGCGAGGCCGGGTTGCGCCCGGGCTTCAGTATCCTCGACACCCAGGACGTCCTGCATCTGATCCGGGAGCTGATCCAGGGTGGGGACGCGGTCGACACCGACTCACTGCGCGCGGCCATCTCGGCGTGGAAGGATGCCGGCGTGGATCCGGATCGGGCCCTGCGAGAGGCCGAGGACGAGCAGGCGGCGCACGCCGCCCGCCTCTACGCCCGCTACGAGCGGCAGCTGCGCGCCTGCAACGCGGTGGACTTCGACGACCTCATCGCCCTGCCCGTGCGCCTGCTCCACGAGCAGCCGGCCTTGCTCGAGCACTGGCAGCAGCGTAGCGGCCACCTACTGGTGGACGAATATCAGGACACCAACGCGGCGCAATACACGCTCATGCGCCTGCTGGTGGGGGTGGGGCACGGACTGACCGTGGTGGGCGACGACGACCAGTCCGTGTATGCTTGGCGCGGAGCCCGGCCCGAGAACCTCAGGCACCTGCAGCGGGACTTTCCGGGGCTGAAAGTGATCAAACTGGAGCAGAACTACCGCTCCACGGGCCGCATCCTCGCCGCCGCCAACGGCCTCATCGCCCGCAACACCCATCTGTTCGAAAAACGCCTGTGGAGCGCCCTGGGACCCGGCGACCCCATTCGGGTGCTGCCCTGCAAGAGTCCGGAACACGAGGCCGAGCGCATCGTCTCGGACCTGCTGCGTCTGCGCCTGCGATACGCCGACGACTGGGGCAACTACGCGGTCCTCTATCGCAGCAACCACCAGTCCCGCCCCCTGGAGCAGGCCCTGCGCGAGCATGGCATCCCCTGCCGGGTCAGCGGGGGCACGTCCTTCTTCTCGCACAGTGAGGTCAAGGACCTGCTCGCCTACCTGCGTCTACTGACCAATCCCGAGGACGATGCCGCGTTCCTGCGCGTGGTCAACGTGCCACGCAGGCACATCGGCCCGGGCACCGTCGAACGGCTGGCCGCCTACGCCGGCGAACGCGGCGTACCCTTGCTCCAGGCCTGTGGCGAGTTCGGCCTGCGCGAGCGCTTGCCCGCCGACGCCCACCGCCGCCTGACCCGCTTCGCCGAATGGGTGGAGGAGGCCCGACACCGGGCCCACGCCGAGCCGCCGCAGGCCGTGTTCCGGTACCTGCTGGCCGAGCTGGATTACGAAGACTGGCTGCGCGACACCAGCACCAGCCCGGCCCAGGCCGAGCGGCGCATCGCCCGGGTGGGCGAACTGGCGGCGTGGATCGGCCGGATGGCGGGCGATGAGCAAACCGAGGGCAAGGACCTGGAGGCCATCATCGGCCATCTGGCGCTGGTGGACCTGCTCGACCGCAACGAGGACGAACGCGCCCGGGACGCCGTTCAGCTCATGACCCTGCACGCGGCCAAGGGACTGGAGTTCCCCCATGTCTGGATCGCGGGCATGGAAGAGGAGATCCTGCCGCACCACGCGAATCGGGAAGGCACGGGACTGGAGGAGGAACGCCGTCTGGCCTACGTGGGCATCACCCGCGCCCAGCGGCACCTGACCCTGAGCTATTGCACTAGCCGCCCGCGCGCCGGGGAGACCGTGGACTGCACCCCCAGCCGCTTCTTGCGCGAACTGCCCGCCGAGAGCATCGAGTGGCACGAACCCGGCTCGCCTGCCGCCCAGGCCCGCGTGCGTGAGACCGGACGTGCGCACCTGAGCAATCTGCGCAGCCTGTTGCAGCCCTGAACAGCGGAGAAAACGTCAGGGACCGGCGCGGCTGGGATGCGGGCCGGACCCGGCCGGGTTCCGCCCGGCGGCGGATCGTGTTGGACGCAACCGCCGGTCTAGAAAGTGAACAGCCGCAACGGCTTGGGGGGCGCCACCCCAAAGCCCTGGGCATAGTCAACAGCGAGGCGCTCCAGCTCCCGAAGGATCGACGCGTTCTCGGCATATTCGGCGATGGTCCGCAACCTCATGGCCTGGCCGACCTCGTTGATGGCCGAGACCATGGTGCAGTCCACCGGATCGTCCAGCATTCCCTTGACGAACCGGCCGTCGATCTTCAGGTAGTCGACCGGAAGGGATTTGAGATAGGCGAACGAACTCAGCCCGCTGCCGAAATCGTCCAGCGAAAAGCGGCATCCCAGCCCCTTCAAACGTTGCATGAATTCGGCCGCCTCGCTCAGATTGGCGATCGCCGCATTCTCCGTGATCTCGAAGCACACCGCCTGGCCGGGCACCTGATAATGCCGCAAGCGCTCCCGCACAAACCGCGAGAACTCGGGGTCTCCCAGCGTCGCACCGGACAGGTTGATCGCCACATGCAGGCGGCGGCCCAGCGCGTGGCGCGCATACCAGTCGAAGACATGACCCACCACCCAGCGATCGATGTTCCCGATGAGGTTGTAACGCTCGGCCGCCGGCAGGAATACACCCGGGTTCACGCGCTCGCCGCGTTCGTCCAACAGACGCACCAGGACCTCGATGTAGCGCCCCTCGGACGTGGGCTGCAGGGGCTTGATGTCCTGGTAGTAGAGGACGAATCGGTCCTCTTCGAGCGCCCGCCTGATCTGCGATACCCAACGCATCTCGCCGTGGCGCCTGAGCAGCTCCGCGTCGCTCTCCTCGTAGACGTGAACCCGGTTGCGTCCCCTGTCCTTGGCCGCGTAACAGGCCATGTCGGCCCGGCTGAGCACGGTGACCACGTCGGGACTCTCGGGCGTGATCGCCACCGCACCGACACTGGCGCCCACTTCAAAGGCCTTTTCCTCCCACACGAAACGGAAACCGCTCACCGTCCGGCGCAGCGATTCGGCGATCTGACGTCCCTCGCGCAACGAGCACCCCTGCAACAGCACGCCGAATTCGTCCCCGCCCAGGCGGGCCAGGGTGTCGGATCCCCGCAGCTGCCTGCGCAACAGCGTCGCGAGCTGTTTGAGGAGCTCGTCGCCGGCCACGTGCCCACAGGTGTCGTTGACGATCTTGAACTGGTCGAGATCCATGTACAGAACCACGTGCCGCTTATGCTCCTCGCGCGCGGTGCGCAGGGCATGTTGGAGGCGCGCCTCGAACTCGCGGCGGTTGATGAGATCGGTGAGTGGGTCATGGGTGGCGTGATAGGCGAGCCGCTGTTCCATGGCCCGCGCCTCGCTCATGTCCTGGAACACGATGGTGGCGCCCAGCGGCGTACCCGCTCGAGAACGGATGGTGGCGACCGTCTGACGGATGGGTATGTCTCTTCCGTCTTGCCGGTGCAGCAGCACCATGCGTGTGTCCGCCGCCCGCTCGTCACCGCGCAGGCACTGGGCCACCGGATTGGGCACCCGCTGCCCCGTGTCCTCGTCGCTGACTTGATAGATCAGCGAGAGTGATTTACCCCGTGCGTCGGCCAGCCGCCACCCGGTGAGCTGTTCGGCCGTGGGATTCATGGTTTCGATGCGACCCTGGATGTTGGTGGTGATCACGGCATCCCCGATGGAGTGCAACGTCACCTGCGCCCGCTCTTTCTCGCGCAGCAGAGCGAGCTGGGCGGCCTTGAGGCCGCTGATGTCGAGAAGATACCCGTCGAAGTGCTCCAGCTGGCCTTCGCCGCCATAGACTGGAACGATGTAACAGTAGACCCACCGGACCCCGCCCGCGGGCACCCGCAGACGGACCTCCGATTCCAGGTGGGGCAACCCATGAGCGTCCTCCTTCTCCATCCGTGCCCGCGCGAGCCGATCGGCGTCCTCCCGGTGCAACAGGCCCAGAAAAGAGGTCTTTTCGAAGGCCAGCGTCTCGAAATTCAGTCCGAACTGCAGCACATTGGGCGAGATGTATTCGATGGGCCAATCCTTCTGCGCCCGGCAGCGGAAGACCACCACCGGCCCGTCCAGGAACAGCTGGCGCTCGCGCTGCAACTCACTCTCGGCCCGTTGCAGCCTTCGCAGGTGCCGCAACCGTTCACGGTTGTGTTCCAGCAGGTTCTGGACCAGATCCTGATTCTCCGCCTGAAGGCCGAGCAGCCTTCGCATGGCCCGGTTGTAATCCCGGGCCAGCAGAAGGATCAGCCCCCCGAGCAGGAGGATGATCCCGCCCATCGGGACGAAGGAAGACGCCCCCGCCACGAGCGGCCAGCTCGCCATGCCGGCAAGAAGCGGGAGCATGAATGCCAGGTAGACGGGGTAGACCAGGGCATTGGTCGGGATCGCGCCCATCAACAATCCGGTGCCCACCGTGTAGATGAGCACCAAGAGCTCGGGCGGCCAGTGGGGATCCAGAAAGAACACCGAGGCACCCCAAAGCAGGCCGGAGATCAGTGAACCTGCGGCATAGCCCCACATCCAACGCCGGGCCGCCGCGAACCCTTCCGGACGGCGGCGCTGGTATGCCCGAATGAGCATGAACCGGCCGCCTGCGGTGATCAGGTGGGCGGTGAACCACAACACGAGCCAACGCGATGGAATGTGCTGCCAAACCGTGACGGTCACCACCAGAACCGCGATGAACGCGGCCAGAATAGTCCCGAGCCCCTGTTCGTAGAGCAGATTCACCCGTGCGACGAAACCGCGCCGGGCAGGATCGCCGCAGAGACGTTCGGGGGACGGTCGCTCCGGGTGCGGGACCGATGCCGCGGTAGACCGCTTTACGCTCATGCGCGACCCAGGCCCCTGCCGGCGATCGCCGTCCCGGACACAGACTCCACTCGTCGGAGGCCTTCATTGCCGGACATTGCCGAACGACTCTGCATGAGTTGCAATACTGGCAGCAAGCCCGTGGCTTGTATAGCCGCACCGGTTACGGTGAACCCACCGCCCTCCACCGTTACTGGTTCGGGGAGGTAGGCAACCCGCATTCCGCCAAAAAGAAGGGCCCCGCTGCAAGCGGGGCCCTTCTCACCAGTCGATCTGGCTGGTCCGGAACGACTTACATCATGTCCATTCCGCCCATGCCACCCCCGGCGCCCGCGCCGGCTCCGGCCTCCTCCTTCTGCGGGATCTCGGCCACCATCGCCTGGGTGGTGATCATGAGCCCCGCCACGGAGGCGGCATTCTGGAGCGCGGTCCGCGTCACCTTGGTCGGGTCCAAGATCCCCATTTCGATCATGTCCCCGAACTCCTCGGTGGCCGCGTTGTAGCCGAAGTTGCCCTCGCCCTCGCGCACCTTGGCCAGGATCACCGAAGGCTCCTGACCGGCGTTGGCCACGATCTGGCGCAGGGGTTCCTCGAAGGCGCGACGGGCGATCTTCACGCCCATCTCCTGGTCCACGTTGGCGGTCTCGACCTTGTCGAGCGCACCCATGACGCGGATCAGGGCCACGCCGCCGCCCGGCACCACGCCTTCCTCCACCGCCGCGCGGGTGGCGTGCAGGGCGTCCTCCACACGGGCCTTCTTCTCCTTCATCTCGACCTCGGTGGCGGCACCCACCTTGATCACGGCCACCCCGCCGGCCAGCTTGGCCATGCGCTCCTGGAGCTTCTCGCGGTCGTAGTCCGAGGTCGCCTCGTCCATCTGCTTGCGGATCTGCTCCACCCGGGCCTTGATGTCCTCGGGCCGACCTGCGCCGTCGACGATGGTGGTGTTCTCCTTGCTGACCGTGACCTTCTTGGCCCGGCCCAGGTCGTCCAGCGAGGCCTTCTCCAGGCTCAGACCGACCTCCTCGGAGATCACCGTGCCGCCGGTGAGGATGGCGATGTCCTGCAGCATGGCCTTGCGCCGATCACCGAAGCCGGGCGCCTTGACCGCCGCCACCTTGACGATGCCGCGGATGGTGTTCACCACCAGGGTCGCCAGGGCCTCGCCCTCCACGTCCTCGGCGATGATCAGCAGCGGACGACCCGCCTTGGCCACGGCCTCCAGCACCGGCAGCAGATCCCGGATGTTGGAGATCTTCTTGTCGTGCAGGAGGATGTAGGGGTCCTCGAGCTCGGCGGTCATCTTCTCCTGGTTGTTCACGAAGTACGGCGAGATGTAGCCGCGGTCGAACTGCATCCCCTCGACCACCTCGAGCTCGTTCTCCAGGGATTGGCCTTCCTCCACGGTGATGACGCCTTCCTTGCCCACCTTCTCCATGGCCTCGGCGATGATGTTGCCGATGGACTCGTCGGAGTTGGCGGAGATGGCGCCCACCTGGGCGATGGCCTTGGTGTCGGTGCAGGGCTCGGAGATCTCCTTGAGCTTGTCCACGGCCGCCGCCACCGCCTTGTCCAGACCCCGCTTCAGGTCCATGGGGTTCATTCCGGCGGCGACCGCCTTGATGCCCTCCTTGAAGATGGACTGGGCCAGCACCGTGGCCGTGGTGGTGCCGTCGCCCGCCACGTCGGAGGTCTGGGACGCCACTTCCTTCACCATCTGGGCGCCCATGTTCTCGAACTTCTCTTCGAGTTCGATCTCCTTGGCCACGGAGACCCCGTCCTTGGTCACGGTGGGGGCGCCGAAGGCTTTATCGAGCACGACGTTGCGGCCCTTCGGCCCCAACGTGGCCTTCACCGCGTTGGCCAGGATGTTGACACCGTGCAGCATGCGCTGCCGGGCTTCATCGTCGAACAGTACTTGTTTCGCTGCCATGGTTTACTTGACCTTTCCTCGGTTTGAGATTCGTCTGTTGTGGCGTGGGTAGAGCGTGGCGATCAGCCTTCGATCACCGCCATGATGTCGTCCTCACGCATGACGAGGAGGTCCTCACCCTCGACCTTGACCTCGGTGCCCGAGTACTTCCCGAACAGCACCTTGTCGCCGACCTTGACGTCCAGGGGGCGCACCTCGCCGTTCTCCAGAATCTTGCCGTTGCCCACGGCGATCACCTCGCCCTTGATCGGCTTCTCGGCCGCCGTGTCCGGGATCACGATGCCCCCGGGGCTGGTACGCTCCTCTTCCATGCGCTTGATGACGACGCGGTCATGCAATGGGCGAATCTTCATGAGTTCTGAACTCCTCTCGTCTTTGTGTTCGCAAGTCGATGGGATCGGCTACGGCAGTGCGCGCACGGCACCGCGGCACGTTATCAGCACTCGCCATTGCCGAGTGCTGATAAATATAGGTCCATTTGACGACCTGTCAAGATCGGCGGCTCTGGGATGCTCCCGGCGGGAGATCATATGGGGGGTGGGAGCGCTCCTTCCAAGCCCTCGAGGAACGAATCGGAAGGGAACATATCCAGTCTGCATCCACGGACCCCTTGAATTCGTGTTGAAAAACGTCACGAGGCACCCGGATGCAAGGCACACGCAGCGCAGCGACCGAGATAGATCGAGGAGATCGGCGTGGAAGCGAGCAACACGCAACGCGGCAGAGGGGTTTCGCGGTCGTTCTTCAACGGTCAGGCAAGCCCGCAGAAGACCAAAGAGGATGCGTGGCGATGCGGAACGCGCCCCAGAAGCGTCGCAAGGGAGGGGACATCCGGCCCACCGCGCGCGGGAGCAGTCAAACCGAACGAGCATCCGCAGGGCGGTACCCCATGTGACCGATCGCCTCAGCCGGGGAGATGGGAGCCCCCTGAAAGACTCAATCCCTGGGACTCACCCGGACGAATGCCCCGGATGGGAACGCTCCCACTTCACCGGATGACGGTGCACTTGGGCTTGGACTTGGCTGAGGCACCGGTGTGCGCCACGGCGCGAACCCGGAAGCACACCCGATCGCCCGGCTCCGCGGGCACCTCCGTGCCGAGCGCGAGCAAGACCTCCTGCCGCGCGGCGTTCTTCCGCGTGGGCGTCTTGGTTTTCACCGGCACGTCCGTGTTGCCGGGCCGGGTACCGAACAGGACCTCGTAATAGGAGACGGCACCCCGGGCGGGCGACCAGGTGAGCCGCAGCTTTTTCGGCGCCGGCCGGCACCGACGGCACCGCACCTTGACGGTCACCGTCGCCTTGGACACGCGGCCTTTCCCGTCCCAGACGCGATAGACGAACGTCTCCTTCCCCCGGAAGCCCTTCGGCGCCTCGTAGAGCACCTTCTTCCCACCGGTCACGAAGGCCACGCCGCGCCTGGGGCGCTGCACGATCTTCACACGCGCCCTCTTTCGCAACACCCCCCGGTCGTTGGCGAGCACATCCACCCGCACCCGCCGACCGGCGTCGACTGAGGCCCAGTCCGGGCGCGCCTTCAACACGGTGGTTCCTCCCCATGCGGAACCGCCGAAACTCATCAACCCGCCCACCAACAGGATCATCGGCCCACCGACTGCATCGAACCATCTCCGGCGACCCCGTCTCGATCTCCGCGACCCCTGCGCCCCATCGTTACTCATGGTACAAATTTCCCACCTCGCTCACCGAAAGGCCCCAATTATGTGATGTAGCGCACACTTTTCAACGGTTTCCCGACGAACGGCCGAACGACGACAGCGGCCTTCGGAAAAACTCCCAGATAAGCCGGGTTTATGTCTTTCAAAGCAATAACTATTTGGCTTGGCCGCGGTTCACCGATATGTTTCTTCTGCTCGACACTGGGCCGGGGTGCGTGCACGCGGCTGCCGGGGCTGACCTCGCGACGCCGCGCAGCTCCCGCCGGCACCACGCCAGTTTCATGCTCTTCGACGCCCCGGAGAGCGGCTTTGCCAACGACGAAGGAGACCTAGAGTCATGCCAACTTACGTACGCACCGACAAATGCGACGGCTGCAAGGGTCAGGACAAGACCGCCTGCATGTACATCTGCCCGCACGATCTGATGCGCCTGGACAAGGACGGAAGCGAGACGGGCTGGGCCATGAAGGCGTACAACCAAGAGCCGGATCAGTGCTGGGAATGCTACTCCTGCGTCAAGATCTGTCCTCAGCAGGCCATCGAGTGCCGTCACTATGCGGACGTGGTGCCCCTGGGCGCACAGGTGCAGCCGCTGCGTGGCACGGACTCCATCATGTGGACCATCAAGTTCCGCAACGGCACCATGAAGCGCTTCAAGTTCCCCATCCGCACCACTCCGGAAGGCTCGGCGGACCCCTATGGCGGCGAGCCGGACGCGGTGCTCGACGAGATCGCCGATCACAGCACGCTCTTCACCAAGGGCACGCACAGCTGCGATATGAGCCAGTTCGTCGCGGGTTGAGCATCGCGCGGCGATCGTAGCGGGCGAGATTCCGGTCTCGCCGGCCGGCGTCATTTGGACTCCGGCGGGTCATTCATCCGCCGGTGCGTGGAATGTTTTTCGAGGACAAGCAGTTATGAGCGAATACGTGTTTGGAAATCCCGAGGTGATCGAGGAGGAGGTCGATATCCTCATCATCGGCGGCGGCATGGCGGCCTGCGGCGCCGCTTTCGAGATCATGAAGTGGGTCGACGCCGCGAAGCAGCAGGGCGTGGACATCAAGGTGAAGCTGGTGGACAAGGCCGCGCTGGACCGCTCCGGGGCGGTGGCGCAGGGACTGTCCGCCATCAACACCTACATGGGTGAGAACGACCCGGCCGATTACGTGCGGTACGTGCGTGGCGACCTGATGGGCATCGTCCGCGAGGACCTGGTCTATGACGTGGGCCGTCACGTGGACGACTCCGTGCACAACTTCGAGAAGTGGGGCCTGCCGATCTGGAAGCAGCCGGGCGATGAGGGCAAGCCCCTGAAGGAAGGCGGCAAGCCGGTGCGCTCCGGGCGCTGGCAGATCATGATCAACGGCGAGTCCTACAAGTGGATCGTCGCCGAGGCCGCCAAGAAGGCGCTGGGGACCGAGAACATCCAGGAGCGTGTGTTCATCGTCCGTCTCGAGAACGACAAGAACGACCCCAACCGTGTGGCCGGGGCCGCCGGATTCTCGGTTCGCGAGGACAAGGTCTACGTCTACAAGTTCAAGTGCTGCCTGCTGGTCTGCGGCGGTGCGGTGAACGTGTTCCGTCCGCGTTCGGTGGGCGAAGGCATGGGCCGCGCGTGGTACCCGGTGTGGAACGCCGGCTCCACCTATGCCATGGCCGCCGAGGCCGGCGCCGAGATGACCCTCATGGAGAACCGCTTCGTGCCCGCCCGCTTCAAGGACGGCTATGGCCCGGTCGGCGCGTGGTTCCTGCTGTTCAAGGCCAAGGCCATCAACGCCTTCGGCGAGGACTACCAGGCCAAGAACTACGAGGATCTGGCCAACTACGGCTATGACGCCTACGCCCAGGGTTACAAGATGGGCACCTGCCTGCGCAACCATCTCATGATGAAGGAGATGAAAGAAGGCCGGGGCCCCATCTTCATGGACACCCCCACGGCCATGGCCGAGCTGGCCAAGAACATGACGCCCAAGGAAATCAAGCATCTCGAGGCCGAGGCCTGGGAAGACTTCCTGGACATGACCATCGGGCAGTGCGGCGTATGGGCCGGCGAGAACATCGAGCCCGACAAGGAGATGTCCGAGCTGATGCCCACCGAACCCTACCTGCTCGGCTCGCATGCCGGCTGCGCCGGACTGTGGGTTTCCGGTCCCGAAGATCTGCCTGGCACGCCGGACCACTACCACTGGGGTTACAACCGCATGACCACGGTCAAGGGGCTGTTCACCGCCGGTGACGGTGTGGGCGCCTCCGGCCACAAGTTCTCCTCGGGTTCGCACGCCGAGGGGCGCATCGCAGCCAAGGCCATGGTCAAGTTCGTGCTGGACAACAAGGACTGGAAGCCCGAACTGGCCCGTCCAGTGGACGAGATCATCGAAGAGATCTATCGTCCGGTGAAGAACTTCCTGGAGCACAAGGACTACACCACGGCAATCGATGTGAACCCGCACTACATCACGCCGCGGATGTTCCAGTTCCGGCTTCAGAAGATCATGGACGAGTATGTGGGTGGCGTGTCCACTTGGTATCAGACCAACGCCAAGATGATGGAGGTGGCCGAGCGCAAGCTGGAGATGTTGCGCGAGGACTCCCTCAAGATGCGCGCCAAGGACCTGCACGAGCTGCTGCGCGCTTGGGAGAACTATCACCGCCTCATTGCGGCGTACGCACACATGAAGCACATCAAGTTCCGCGAAGAGTCCCGTTACCCGGGTTACTACTACCGGATGGACTTCCAGAACATCGACGACGAGAACTGGAAGTGCTTCGTGAACTCCACCTTCGATCGGCACACGGGTGAGTGGAAGCTGAAGAAGGTGAAGTATGTGCAGCTCATCAAGCCCACGGACGAGGAGCCGGAAGGTATTCACCGCCCCGGCTCGGAAGTCTGATCGTCCCGGATCGGCTTTGTTCGCAGAAAGGCCGGGCACCGCGAGGTGCCCGGCTTTTTTTGTGCAGACCCCAAATCGGGACACGGACGAGACGCGAGGAGGGCATGCTTTGACTCGCGCCGCCATGTGGTGGTGAGCGGGACCTCATCGCAAGAGGCCCAGGGGAGCGGTCCGTCGCGCTGCGGCCGAATACCGCTGCGAGACTAGCGTGACGACGAGATGAACCGCCAGTGGCGCGACTCTCGACAAGCGCACTTGGCGGCTCCAGTCGGAATCCTTCCGATACCCACCCAGATAAGGCGTTCCCGCCCCCTTTAAGGTGTTGAGCAGAACGCTTGGCTGGCAGGAGAGTGGATGGGAAGCCATTGGGGCGCCACCACCGTGAGCACCCCGAGGGCGACGATCGCCCCGCCGGCCACTCGTCGAACCCAGTGACTGCGCGTGAGGCTGGCCAGCCACCGTGCCGCGGCACCCAGCGTGAGCACCATGGGGAGGGTCCCCAGCCCAAAGGCCACCATGAACAGCCCGCCGAGCAGCGGATCTCCCGAAGCCAGCGCGAGCACAAGCGCCGAATAGACGAGTCCGCAGGGCAACCAGCCCCAGAGCAGACCCAACCCCAATGCATGACCCAACGAGCGCACCGGCAGCAACCGCCGCGCCACCGGTTCGACGCGGCGCCACAACACGCCTCCGGCCCGCTCGACAGGGGCGAGGAGCCGTGTCCAGCCGATCAGATAGAGTCCCAGCGCGATCATGAAACCACCGGCCGCCACCAGGGCGATCCAGTGCGCATGAGTCGAGGAGATCAGGCCGAAGAAACGGGTGCCGATGAAACCCGCGATGGCGCCAGCGATGCCGTAGCTGGTGATCCGACCCAGATTGTACGCAAGCGCATATCCGATCATGCGGGCCCGTTCCCCGCGGGGCGCCCCCACAGTCAGCGCTCCCATGATGCCGCCACACATCCCGATGCAATGCACCGATCCCAGCAGCCCGATGGTCAGTGCCGTGAACACGCCCGCTTCCTGAAGGAAGGACACCGTCATGATCGTATTCCGCCGCCTCGCGGAGTCGCGCCGAGCCGCCGTCAGACCCGCCGCGCTCAGCTTCAGGAACCTCGCGGCCGGATCTCTACAAAACCCTGTTCCGGCAGCCGGATCCGCCCCAGCAAGCGCCAGTCCGCGTCGGTGGCCGGTTCCAGAAGCACATACCAGAATCCGGGAACACGGATGGAAGCATCCCCCCTAAAGCGCCCGTCCGCCCCCCTCGGGACCACTAGCTCAACGTCCTGGTCCGCCAGCGTCGGGTGCATCAGGCGGATCCGCAGTTTCTCCGGTTGTACCCCATCCAACACGACTTGAATCCAACCGGCCTCGCCCGCCTGGATCGAGACCCGGGCCACCAAACCCAGCTCCGCAGCCCGACGATCCCGGTCCAGCGTACGGTTGATCGCCAGGCCCGCCTGGTAATAGTCGTCGACGACCAGGCCGTCTGAGGTACTGACCGCGTAATACAGGGTGGTGAAGCCCATGAACATGGCTGCCACCGGTATGGCGATCACGAACCAGACCCAGAAATGCCGGTACCAGGATCTGGACGTGGACTGGTGCCTCATGGCCAGTTCGTGCATGGTTCCAACTCCCTTTTATCTTACGACCGGGCCGAGGAACCGGGAGTCTTCCTGGATACGGATCGAGGGATCGTCCACGGCCTCCAGGATGAACTCCAGTTTCGAGCTCGGACGCCGCAGGTCCCCCGGATCGACGGCCACGCGCACCGGCACGTTCTTGACCTCTCCCGGCTGAACCTCGATCTCGCCGTATGGATTGATGAGCTGGGCACCCTCCAGCCCCTTGATAGAGATCCGGTAGGTGTGCGGTTTGGAGTCCTGGTTGGCGATCTTCAGCGTATAACTGTTTTCGACCAGACCCTCCTCTGTCTCCCGATAGAGTGACATGCGGTCTCGGATCACGTCGAGCTCGGCGGGAACACGCGTCAGGACGGCGTACACGAGCCCCGAGAACAGGATCAAGAGCAGGACCGCGTAGACGACCACGCGCGGGCGCAGAATGTGCGTCTTTTCGCCTTCCATGGCCCGTTCGGTGGTGTACCGGATCAGGCCCTTGGGATAACCCATCTTTTCCATGACCTGGTCGCACACGTCGATGCATGCGGCACAGCCGATGCACTCGTACTGCAGGCCGTCACGGATGTCGATGCCCGTGGGGCAGACCTGTACGCACAGGGTGCAGTCGATGCAGTCCCCCAATCCCAGCTCGCGCGGGTCGACGCCTCGCTTGCGGCTGCCCCGAGGCTCGCCGCGTTTCTCGTCATACGAGATGATCAACGTGTCCTTGTCGAACATGGCGCTTTGGAAGCGCGCATAGGGACACATATAGATACACACCTGCTCGCGCAACCAACCGGCATTGCCGTAGGTGGCGAAACCATAGAAGAAGATCCAGAACGTCTCCCAGGGACCGGTGTCGAAATGGATGAAGCGCACGGCCAGATCGTCGATGGGCGTGAAATAACCCACGAACGTGAAGCCGGTATAGAGGGAAAACGCGAGCCAGACGAGATGTTTGGCCCCCTTGATGGCCAGTTTCTTCGGTGTCCAGGGCGCCTTGTCCAGCTTGATCTGCTTGGGTCGATCACCCTCGATCTTGCGTTCGATCCAGAGGAAAACTTCGGTCCACACCGTCTGCGGGCACGCGTAGCCGCACCACAGCCGTCCCGCCAGCGCCGTGAAGAAAAACAGCGAAAGGGCCGCGATGGCCAGCAGGGCGGCCAGGAAAAAGAAGTCCTGTGGCCAGAAGGTGATGCCAAAGAAATGGAACTGGCGGTTGGGCAGATCCAGCAGGACCGCCTGCCTGCCCTGCCACTTCAGCCACGGCAGTCCGTAGTAGATGCCGAGCAGCGCGAAGACCGCGGCGACGCGAAGGCGCGCGAAAACCCCGTGTACCTCGCGCGGGTAAATTTTCTGGCGCTTGGCATACAGCTCCTGTTGGAGCTGCGCGTCTTGCTGCGCCGCCCTGCCCTTCTTCGCCGTGGCCGCTTTCTGCTGCATGGAGATTCCCTTACATTCTATGTTGAGAAATCAATGAGTTAACGACCGCCTCACTTTATGGCACGGCTTGCAGAAGTACATTGACAACAGGCAAGCCACGGCATTGACCACCCAGAAGAAGAAAAATCCAACCGTGTAAGCGCCCAGGCGGCTGAGTTCGGGACCGCCCACGCAAGAGAACACCTCCAGTGGATCAAAGAAAGTGAATACCAGAACGGTCGTCACACCCGCCGTCAGAAAGGACGGCCAGAGCACGGCCACGACCTTTTGAATGGTAGGGATCTCGCTGGGTTCTGCCATATACGGAATCACTCCAGATTAGGGCCCCGGCCACGGGCGTTCGGGAGAAAAGAAGAGGCCGGGGGCGTGATACCACGCACCCGGCCCCCCTGCAAGTCCACCTCACGGCCGTTCAGTTGGTGCCGGTCTTGTGCGACAGACTGTACACATAGGCCGCCAGCAAATGCACTTTGTCCTTCCCAAGGAACTCCCGGTGCGCCGGCATCTTGCCGTGCCGCCCCTGCATGATGGTCTTCTTGATGGTGGCGACGGAACTGCCGTAGAGCCAATCCTTATCGGTCAAATTGGGCGCGCCCACCGCGGGGTTGCCCTTGCCTTCCGGGCCATGGCAGCCCGCACACACCGCGAATTTCGGCTTGCCGGCCTGCGCCTTCTCCGCGTCATGCTTGAGCCCCGACAGGCTGCGGACATAATGTGCCAGCTGCTCAGCACCTTCCTCGCCCCCGATGGCGGCACCCATGGGAGGCATGGTCCCCTGCCGGCCGTCCAGGATGGTCTTTTCGATGTTTTCCGGCTCACCGCCCCACAACCAGGCGTCGTCGGTGAGGTTCGGGAAACCGGGAGCACCGCGCGCGTCGGAGCCGTGGCAGATGGCGCAATACGTCAGGAACAGCCGCCGGCCAATCTTCTGGGCTTCTGGATCCGAGGCCAGCGTCTTCAGGTCCTTACTCGCATACTGAGCGAAAATCGGACCATATTTTGCTTCGGCCGCCTTGACCTCTTCCTCATATTGCTTGGTGTCGGTCCATCCCAGGACGCCGGCCCAGCTTCCCAGCCCCGGATACAGAATCAGATAGATGATCCCGAAAACCAGGGTGATGTAGAACATGTTGAGCCACCACCTGGGGAGCGGGTTGTTCAGCTCCTCGAGGTTTTCGTCCCATACATGGCCCATGGTCTCAGCGGTCTCGCCCTTGGGCGCGCTCCCCTTACCGGTCCACCAGATCAGCCAGAAGCAGAAAACGATTCCGGCGACGGTGAGAACGATGATCCACCAACTCCAGAAATCACTGGTGAACGTATTGGCTACCCATTCCTCTTTCATGCCTCGTTCTCCTTCCCCATGGGCGTCGGGTCGTCGTCCTCCAACGGAAGCCGCGCCGCCTCTTCAAAGGATTGCTTTTGCTTCGCACTCCAGGCCCACACTCCCACGCCGATGAATACCGACATGCAAAAGAGCGTGAAGACCCCGTCGTAGATGCCGATCCAGTTCATCGCGTCACCTTGATCGCCGTACCCAGACCCTGGAGGTAATGGATGATGGCATCCATCTCGGTCTTGCCCTTGAGCATCTCCGGGGCCTTCGCGATCTGCTCGTCCGTGTACGGAAGACCCACCAGGCGCAACGCCTTCATGCGCTCCTGGATCGGCCAGTCGTCGACCGGGGTGTCTTCGAGCCAGGGGTAGCCCGGCATCACGGACTCGGGCACCACGTCACGGGGGTTGATGAGATGCACCCGGTGCCAGGCATCGCTATACCGCCCACCAACGCGCGCCAGATCCGGACCGGTTCGCTTGGAACCCCACTGGAAGGGGTGGTCGTAGACGAACTCCCCGGCCACGGAGTAGTGGCCGTAGCGCTCCGTCTCGGCCCGGAAGGGACGGATCATCTGTGAATGACACAGATAGCAGCCTTCCCGCACGTAGATGTCGCGGCCCACGACGGCCAAGGCGTCGTAGGGCTTGAGGCCCTCCACCGCCTGGGTCACCGAAGGCATGAAGAACAGGGGCACGATTTCCACCAGACCGCCCACGCTGACCACGATCAGGATCAGCACGATCATCAAGGCGGAGTTCGTTTCGACTTTCTCGTGTCCTTTGGCCATGATCGCGTCTCCTGCTCAGTGGGCCGTAGCCGGCTCGGGAATGCGCGCCTCCACGCTGCGCGCGCCCGCCACCGTCTTCCAGAGATTGAAGGCCATGACGAACAGACCGGCCAGGAAGATGACGCCACCGAGGAAGCGGGTCACGTAGAACGGGTGCATGGCCTGCACCGACTCCACGAAGCTGTAGGTCAGGGTGCCGTCGGGGTTGACCGCCCGCCACATCAGGCCCTGCATGATGCCCGACACCCACATGGAAGTGATGTAGAGCACGATGCCGATGGTCGCCATCCAGAAGTGCCATTCCACCAGACGCAGGCTGTAGATCTCACGTCCGAACAGCCGCGGGATGAGGAAGTACATGGAGCCGAACGTCACCAGGGCATTCCAGCCCAGCGCGCCCGAATGCACGTGGCCGATGGTCCAGTCCGTGTAATGGGACAGCGCGTTGACCGTCTTGATGGACATCATCGGGCCCTCGAAGGTGGACATCCCGTAGAAGGCCACCGAGACCACCAGGAACCGGATGATCGGATCGGTGCGCAGCTTCTCCCAGGCACCGGACAGGGTCATCACGCCGTTGATCATGCCGCCCCAGGACGGGGCCAGCAGGATCAGGGAGAACACCATGCCCAGGGAGGAGGCCCAGTCGGGCAGCGCCGTGTAGTGCAGGTGATGAGGCCCCGCCCACATGTAGGTGAAGATCAGGGCCCAAAAGTGCACGATGGACAGGCGGTAGGAATACACGGGGCGACCCGCCTGCTTGGGGATGAAATAGTACATCATGCCCAGGAAGCCGGCGGTCAGGAAGAAACCCACCGCATTGTGTCCGTACCACCACTGCACCATGGCATCGATGGCCCCCGGGTAGACGGAGTAGGACTTCCACAGACCGGCGGGAACCTCGGCGCTGTTGACCACGTGCAACAGCGCGATGGTGAGGATGAACGCACCGTAGAACCAGTTGGCCACGTAGATGTGCTTCACCCGGCGCTTGGCGATGGTCCCGAAGAAGACGATGGCGTAGGCCACCCAGACCACGGTGATCGCCAGATCGATGGGCCACTCCAGTTCGGCGTACTCCTTCGAAGTGGTGATGCCCAGCGGCAGGGTGATGGCCGCGGCCACGATGATCGCCTGCCAGCCCCAGAAGGTGAACGCCGCCAACTTGTCCGAGAACAGCCGCACGTGACAGGTGCGCTGGACCACATAATAGGAGGTCCCGATCAGGGCTGAGCCGCCGAAGGCGAAGATCACGGCATTGGTGTGCAGCGGGCGCAAGCGGCTGAACGTCAGCCACGGGATGTCGAAGTTCAACGCCGGCCAGGCCAGCTGGGCGGCGATGAACACGCCCACTGCCATGCCGACGATGCCCCACACGATGGTCATGATGGCAAATTGCCGGACCACCTTGTCGTTGTAGGTCGTCTGCTCAGCCATTGATCGAAATCTCCCTGTCAGTCACCACGGAAAACCACTTGCGCGGCGCACGCCCACGGGACGGCCGCCGCCGCACGACATTCATCCCACGATACGTTCGAACTGCGGCTCGAAGCCATGCCCCCACAGCAGCACCGTCACCGCCAAGCTGGCCACCAGCACCACCAGCCCCACCGCAAGCACCGCGCTCGCATACAGAAACCCGCGCTCCGGAGGCACCTCCATCATGATCGGCAGGCCGGTGTACAGCAGATAGACCGAGTAGGCCAGCGCGGGCAGCCCCAGCACCATGTTGAGCCACAACACCGGATAGAGCTGAAAGATGCCGATGAGGAACAACGGTGTGGCCGTGTAGGAGGCCAGCACCACCGCCCGCGGCAGCGTCGCCTTGGCCCCGTAGGTATCGCCCATCCACTTGATGAGCGCGCCCACCGACAGCACCGCCACCAGCAGCGCGAAGTAGTACAGCACGGCGATGGTCGCCGCGCTCTCCACCGACAGTTTCACCGGCTCGTTGGCGCCGATCTGCCAGCCGATCTGCGTCGTGCCGATGAACCCGGCCACCGGCGGAATCGCCGCCAGAAACAAGGTGTGGGTCGCGAAGCACTTGCCGACCGTGCACTCCTCGTCGTGCAACCGCTGCCACTCCCGCACCGGATCGCTCAACAGCCCGATGATGTGTTTGATGACCATGATGATCTCCCCCTTGGTTGTTCCCCGTTGGCAGGCCACTGCGGAACCGCCGCGAAGCCCGGTGGCCGCGTTGCACGCCGCTCGCTTCCCCCGCCTATCTAAGTGGCTCGGTTGCTGCGCTGCGCACGCCTTGCACTGGAACTGCCCGCGGCGTTTTTCAACCGCCGGTCGGCCGACGGGGATTGCGTGCCAGGGAAGCGCACCGCCGGGTTCATCACCATATTCGGAATGGTTAATGTACTCGGAACGGTGCGCCCCCGTAATTGACCCACGTCAATCCCACCTCAGTGGGGCGTCCGAGGCCCACGTGTCTGGCCGGCCGGGCACCGCGCCCGGCCGGCCGATGCATCACAGCAGGGCCGCCGGATAGGCCTCGATCCCCGGATTGCCCTTCACGCCCTTGAGCTTGGGCGTGTTGAGCTTGTCGATTCTGACCGTCTTCTTGTCCTTGAGGTAGGCGATCACTTGATCCCAGACAGCCGGTCCCGGCGATTGGGCGCCCACCGTGGCCCACCCGGCGACCACGTACTTCTTCTTGGGGTCGATGGGGGTGCCGTCGTCGAGCTGCATGTCGGAGATACGCTTGCCGATGTCCTTGGTGGGATCGCAGACATAGTCCATGCCGCCCACCCGTACCATGTCCCCTCCCTGCTGATAGTAGGGGTCCTTGTTGAACAGGTTGTCGCAAACGTCCTCCAGGATCATCTTGAGCTCCTCGCCGGTCATTTCACGGCGATAGGTCTCCGGATAGGTGATGGAGGTCTGGTCGTGGACGTTCTCCACCGTGATGGGGTGGCCCGCCGGCACCGTGGTGCCCCAGCGGAAGCCGGGCGACAACGCGATCTGGGCATCGTTCTGCTCGCGCAGCGCGTTACAGATCACCTGATCGAAGGTGCCGTTGAAATTGCCCCGGCGATAGAGCGTCTCGTCGGCCACCGCGAGCTCCTCGCCCAGCCACCGCTCGTGGGGCGCGCGCAGCTTTTTGAGCAGCGCGGCCATCTCGGGATCGGGATCGAGCAGGTTGGAGAACACCGGCAGCAGACGGAACCGGAAATCGTGCAGCCTGCCCTTGCGCACATCCAGGTCCATCACGCCCAGGAACTTGCCGTTGGAGCCGGCATTGGTCACCAGGGTCACGCCGCCCGCGTTTTTCACCTTGACCGCCCGCGGCACGCCGTCGTGCGTGTGCCCCCCGAAGATCACGTCGATTCCGCGCACCCGCGAGGCCATCTTGAGATCCACGTCCATACCGTTGTGGGAGATCACGATCACCGCGTCGGGTTTCTCGTTCTCGCGGATCTCGTCCACCAGGGCCTGCATTTCCTCGTCGCGGATGCCGAAGGTCCAGTCGGGGATGAACCGTTGCGGGTTGGCGATGGGGGTATAGGGAAAGGCCTGGCCGATGACCGCCACCTTCACCCCTCCCACCTCGCGCAGGGTGTAGGGTTTGAACGCTCGACCCGAGTCCTCGTCGAAGCCGGGGAAGTCGGCGAAGGCGTAGTCGAACAGGGCATCCTCGCGCACGAACACGTTCTGGGCCACGAACTCGCCCTTGAACGCCCGAATGTTGTCGATGACCTCCCGTTCGGTGTAGGTGTACTCCCAATGGCCGGTCATGATGTCCACGCCGAGCTGGTTGCAGGCCTGGACCATGTCGCGCCCGCGCATCTTGAACGACAGGGCCGAGCCCTGCCAGGTGTCTCCGCCGTCCAGCAACAGGCTGTTGCCCGGCCCCGCCTCGGCGCGCGCCCGCTTGACCAGTGTGGCCAGGTGAGCGAAGCCGCCCACCTTGCCGAACCGCTTCGCGCCTTCGTCGAAATCGAGAAAGGTGAAGGCGTGCGCCTCGCGCGAGCCCGGCTCGATGCCGTAGTACTTGAGGAAGGCATGGCCCACCAGATGGGGTGGCTGGCCTTTCATTGAGCCGATACCCAGATTGACGTTGGGCTCGCGGAAATAGACCGGCATGAGCTGCGCGTGGCAGTCGGTCATGTGCAGAATGCGCACGTTGCCGAACTTCGGCGTCTCGTAGAAGTCGGATGGTTGCTTGCGCTTGGCGAAAATGGACTGCGGGAACAGGCCGGCCGCACTGGCCAGACCCATGATACGGATGAACTCACGGCGAGAAAGGCTCATCGAACACTCCTCCATGCTGGGGGGACCTAGGTCCCACGGGACCGGGGTGGATACTCAAGCCGTCCCTGTGCCGACCACGAAGCCAGACACGGCGTCATTGTCGTTCTTGTGGCCGCCATGATAGCCAAAACCGCCGGGGCCCGGGGGAAAAACGACACTTGCGACATCACAGGGACAAGACGGCCCCCCCAGCCCTACACTGAGCCCATGGATACGCCGCCGCCGACCGCCTCCGAACCCCGCTCCTGCTATCACTGCGGCCAGCCCGTGCCGTCGGGCAGCCCCTACGCCGCCGTGGTCCTGGGCGAGCGCCGGCCCATGTGCTGCAAGGGCTGCGAGGCCGTGGCCGAGGCCATCGTACGAGGGGGGCTGGAAGACTATTACCGCTTCCGCACCGCGCCACCGGACGGCTCCGCGGACCCCCTTCCGGAGGCGCTGCGCGAACTGCAGGTGTTCGACGATCCCCGGGTCCAGGAAAGCTTCGTGCGTGAGGCGGGCCCACACCTGCGCGAGGCCAATCTGATCCTCGAAGGGATCACCTGCGCCGCCTGCGTCTGGTTGAACGAGCGCCACCTCAAGTCCCTGCCCGGCGTGCTGGACGTTCAGATCAACTACTCGACACACCGCGCCCAGGTACGCTGGGACGAACGGCGCATCCAGCTCAGCCGGATCCTGGAAGCCATCGCCGCCATCGGCTACCGCGCCCATCCCTACGACCCCGCCCGCCAGCAGGCGCTGGTGGAGGCCGAGCGCAAGGACTTGCTGCGCCGCCTCGGGCTGGCCGCGGCCCTGGGCATGCAAGTGATGATGATCGCCGTGGCCCTGTACTTCGGCGAGGCCCGTGGCATGGCCCCCGTCTACCAGCACTTCTTCCGCTGGGTGAGTCTGCTGCTCACCGCTCCCATCGTGCTCTACGCCGCCCGGCCCTTCTACACCGCCGCCTGGCGCGACCTGCGCGCCCGCACCCTCGGCATGGACGTGCCGGTCACCCTGGGCATCTTCGGGGCCTTCGCCGCCAGCGCCTGGGCCACCGTCACCGGCCACGGCGCGGTCTATTTCGAATCGGCGGCCATGTTCGTTTTCTTCTTGCTGGGGGCCCGCTTCCTCGAGGCCGCGGGCCGGCGGCGCGCCCTCTATGCCGTCGAACGGCTGGCCCAGGCCGCGCCACGCACCGCGCACCGCATCCTTCGCGACCAGAGGGGCGAGCGCGAAGAGGTCATCCCGGCCATCGACCTGCGCCCGGGCGAGCGCGTGCGCGTGCGACCGGGCGATGTGATCCCCGCCGACGGGATCGTGCGGGCGGGCCACAGCAGCGTGGACGAAGCCCTGCTCACCGGCGAGAGCCGGCCGGTACCCCGAGCGGTCGGCGAGCGCGTGGTGGGCGGCAGCATCAATGTCGAAAGCCCGCTGGAGATCGAGGTCACCCACGTGGGTCCGGAAAGCGTGCTATCCCGCATCCTACAGCTCCTGGACCGCGCCCAGGCCGAGCGCCCCACCCTGGCGCGGCTGGCCGACCGGGCGGCCGGCTGGTTCGTGGGCGGCGTACTCGTCCTGGCCGCGGCCACCGCACTGGGTTGGTGGTGGGCCGGTGATCCCCATTGGCTCCAGAACGCCATCGCCGTGCTGGTGGTGACCTGTCCCTGCGCCCTGTCCCTGGCCACGCCGGCCGTGCTCACCGCCGCCACCGGACGGCTCGCGGGACGCGGCGTGCTGACCACCCGGGGCGATGCATTGGAAGGCCTCGTCCAGGTGCGCCACGTGGTGTTCGACAAAACCGGCACGCTCACCGAGGGCCGCCCACGTCTGGTCGATATCCAGCCCACGGCCGAGTCGGGCGAGGATCGGGTGCTGGGCATCGCCGCGGCGCTGGAACGCCACTCCGAGCATCCCCTGGCCCGGGTGATCGTCCAGGCCGCACTGGAGCGGGGCCTCGCGCCGCCCGTGGCCGAGGCCGTGCGCAACACCCCAGGGGCCGGCCTGGAGGGCCGTGTGCAGAGCGATCCGGTGGCCGTCGGGCACCCCATGTTCACGGCCAGGTTCCTGCGCCGCCACGGCCACGAGGCACCCTTGCCCGAAACCGCCGCCAGCGAACCGACCGACGCCAGCGTGGTCTGGGTGGCCTCGGCCCGGCGGGGGCTGCTGGGCCGCCTGGTGCTGCACGACGCCGCACGCCCGGAAGCGGCCGGCATGCTGGCCACGTTGCGCGCCCGTGGGCTGGCACTCTGGCTGCTGAGCGGCGACCGCCGCGCCGCGGCCCTCGCCCTGGCCCGGCAACTCGGCATTCCGGAAGGGCACGTGCTCGCCGAGCGCACGCCGCAGGGCAAGCTCGCCGAGCTGCGCGCCCTGCAGACCCGCAACCAGGGCCGCGTGGCCATGGTCGGCGACGGCGTCAACGACGCCCCGGTGCTGGCCGCCGCCGACGTGTCCATCGCCATGGGTGGCGGCGCACAGCTCGCCTTGGCCAGCGCCGATCTAGTGCTTCTGCGCTCGCGCCTGGACGGCGTGACCGAGGCCTTCGCCACCGCCATCCGCGCCCGGCGCATCATCGTGCAGAACCTGGCCTGGGCCCTGGGCTACAATCTGGTGGCGCTGCCGCTGGCGGCGGCCGGCTGGATCCTGCCCTGGATGGCGGCGCTGGGCATGTCCGCCAGCTCCCTGATCGTGGTGGGCAATGCGCTGCGCCTGACCCGCCCGCGCCCCCGTGCCGAGGAGACCTGACCCGATGGAAGCCGTGTTCATGCTCATCCCCATCGCCCTCGTCCTGCTGGTGGTGATCGTGGGGGTGTTCTGGTGGGCGGCCCGATCGGGCCAGTTCGACGATCTGGAAGGGCCCGCATGGCGGATCCTGATGGACGACGATGCCGCCCCGCCGCAGACACCCGAGCGCGAGGCGGTGAAAAACCCGACAAAAGAGGATGCCCAGCATGAATGAATCGGCCCGCCGGCGCACCCTGTTCCCGGCCCTGCTGGCGTCGCTCCTGCTCGCCGCCTGCGCCACGCTGGCGCCCGACCCCCCCCGTGTCAGCGTCAGCGGCATCGAGCCGGTGCGCATGGATGTATTCGAGCAGGAATATGCGCTGCGCCTGCGCATCCAGAACCGCTCCGACCGCCCGCTCAAGATCCGGGGCATGGCCTACGACGTGTACCTCAACGGCAAACACTTCGCCAGCGGCGTGGACGACACCGCCATCGACGTGCCGCCCTACGGCACGCGCGTGGTGCCCGTCCATGTGGTGACCGGGGTGCTCGACTGGCTGCGGCAACTCAACGCATTCGGCCACGACCATCCCCGTCAGCTGAGCTATCGCCTGGAAGGGCACATGCGCCTGGCCGGCGCCGCCGTCCGGTTGCGCTTCGAGCATGAGGGCCGAATCGAGCCGCCCGGCACGCCCCGGCCCGGCCGATGAGCTTGACCTCGAGCGCCGGGCGGCGCGACCGTTGGACAGGGGTCGTCCTGTTCACCGTGGCTTTGGTGGTCCTTTCGGCCGGCTACGGCCTGCGCGACCCCTGGCCCCCGGACGAGCCCCGCTACGCCTTGGTGGCCAAGGAAATGGCCGACAGCGGCCAGTGGCTGTTTCCCACCCGAGGCGGGCACCTGTACGCGGACAAGCCGCCCCTGTTCTTCTGGACCATCGCCGCCGTCTACCGGCTCACCGGGGACATGCGGCTCTCCTTCTTGCTGCCTTCCCTGCTGGCCTCGCTCCTCACCCTCGGGCTGGTCTACGATCTCGCCCGGCGACTCTGGACGCGCCGCGTGGGGTGGTACGCCGCCGCGGCCCTGCTGGTGAGCGTGCAGTTCGCCCTGCAGGCCCGCCTGGCGCAGATCGACGCCTTGCTCACTTTCTGGGTGACCCTGGGCCTGTACGGCCTGCTGCGCCACCTGCTCCTCGGCCCGGCCTGGGGCTGGTACCGGGCGGCGTTCGCGGCCATGGGCCTCGGCATCATCACCAAGGGGGTGGGATTCCTGCCCTTGTTCGCCTTCCTGCCCTGGGCCTGGATCCGCCGGCGCGGCGGGCGGCCCGCGCCCCGGCTGGGCGGCACGGGCTGGCAATGGGCCAGCGGCCCCCTGCTCCTGCTCGCCGCGGTGGGGATCTGGCTCGCGCCGATGCTGATCGCGGTGGCCACCAGCGCCGATCCAGCGCTTCAGGCCTACCGTGACGAGATCCTGTTCCGCCAGACCGGCGAGCGTTATGTCGCCGCCTGGCACCACCACAAACCCTGGTGGTACTACGTGGGCGCCGTGATCCCGGTCTTCTGGCTGCCGCTGACCCTGCTGCTGCCCTGGGCGGTGCCGGCATGGTGGCGGCGGTTGCGACGGGCGGACGCCCGCCAGTGGATCCTGCTCGGGTGGGTGGTGCTGGTGGTGTTCTTCTTCAGTCTGTCCCCAGGCAAGCGCGGAGTCTACATGTTGCCGGCCTTGCCCGCCTTCGCGTTGGCGCTCTCCCCGCTGCTTCCCGGGCTCCTGCGCCGTCCGGGCGTGCACCGGCTCGCATTCGCCGTGCTCGTCTTGCTCACCGTGGGCCTCGGTGGGGCGGCGCTGTGGCTCGCCGTCGGCCCCGACCCCGTGCCGCCGGGCACGCCGTCCCTGCCCTATCCCGCGTTCGTACCCGTGATGCTGGCCGCCGCGCTAGGGCTGGCCTGGGCATGGCGCGGGCCCACCGGCGGGGCGTCCTCCCTGGCGGGCTTTCTGCTGAGTTTTTGGCTGGCGCTGGGGTGGGTGGGCTACCCGGTACTCGATCCCATCCGCTCGGCCGCGCCGTTCATGGCCGAGGTGGGCCGGCGCATCGGGCCCGGCGCCGAACTCGGCCTGTTGTGGTGGAAAGAACAGCTCGTCCTGCTCGCCGACCGCCCGGTCCAGGCCTTCGAATACCGCGGCCGTCCACGCGAGGCCGTGTTGGCCGAGGCGCTGCGCTGGCTGGACGGCGCCCCCGGACGCTGGCTGCTTCTGCCTCGCGAACAACTCCAACCGTGTTTCGATCCGGGGCGCGCCATCGACCTCGGCACCCGTCACCGCGTCCGCTGGGCGTTGGTCGACCGCCGGGCCCGCAGCGGGACCTGCCCGGCCGACCTTCCGTGAACCCGGCGAACCTTCCCGATGCCACGACGACCGCCACGCCCACGCGGCACGTATAATGGTTGATTTTCCGAAGCTCCGGGGAGCACATCGGTCCGTGGAATTGTCCCTCGTCATCCCCATGCACAACGAGGCGGACAACGCCGGCCCGCTGCTGGGCGAGATCCGTACGGCACTCCAAGGCGTGGTGGACTACGAGGTGGTGGTGGTCGATGACGGAAGCACCGATGCGACGCCGGAACTGCTCGCCGGCGCGGCGGCGGCCGATCGCCGCCTGCGCGTGCTGCGTCACCGCGCAAGCTGCGGTCAGAGCACGGCGATCCGCACCGGCGTTCGGGCGGCGCGGGCGGAATGGATCTGCACCCTCGACGGCGACGGCCAGAACGACCCGGCCGACATCCCCGCCTTGTGGCGCGAGGCGCGCCGGCGGGACCACGCAGGGCCGATCCTCATCGCCGGCTGGCGACGCAAGCGCCAGGACACCTGGCTGCGGCGGCTCTCGTCACGGATCGCCAACGGCGTGCGCGGGGCCTTGCTGCGCGACCACACGCCGGACACCGGATGCGGTCTCAAGATCTTCCGGCGCTCGGATTTTCTGGACATGCCCTATTTCGATCACATGCACCGCTTCCTGCCCGCGCTCATGATCCGGCTGGGCGGGACCGTGCATTCGGTGGAGGTCCGCCACCGCCCGCGTACGGGCGGCCGCTCCCATTACGGGATTCACAATCGTCTGTGGGTGGGACTGGTGGACCTGGCCGGGGTCATGTGGCTGTTGCGGCGCAACTGTCTCCCCGAGGTCGAAGAGACGTGAGACGCCGCCGAGTCGGACGACCCCGTCGCGCGTCTCCCCACAACCCCCGACCGATTCGGAGCGCCGCATGCAAGGACAAGGCATTCTCTGGCTGATCATCGGCTTCACCGGCCAAGCGCTGTTTTCCATGCGTTTCATCGTCCAATGGATCTACACCGAACGCCTGCGCCGCAGCGTCATCCCCTTGGCGTTCTGGTATTTCAGCGTCGCCGGCGGGATCACGCTCCTGGCCTATGCCATCCACCGCAGGGATCCGGTATTCATCGTGGGACAGGGGGCGGGCCTGTTCATCTATCTGCGCAACCTGTATTTCATCCACCGGGTTCAAAAACGAGAGGCCACACGGGCGCCCGCCGGAACCGAGTAACCCCCCTGGGACGAGCTCAAGCGGTGCCGTCCGTGCCGGTCAGGATATGCCTCCAGGCCTCGTGTGCGGCGATGATCCGCAGCGCGCGGCGCAGCAGCGTCTTGCCAGGCTCGGTGCGGTGCCAGGGCGAGGCACCCGAGGGATGAGGCAGCGGAACCACGTCCGTCTCGAATCCACGCACCCGGACACGGAACGAGCGGCCCACCTGCTCGGTGAGGGGCGCCGGCGGCAGAAACCGGGCGATGGCGAGCCGACCGGCCGGCAGGATCAGCCGCGGCTGCAGCAGGTCGAGCTCCGTCTCCATCCAGGGCGCACAGTTGGCGATCTCTTCGCGGCTGGGCGCGCGGTCGCCGCCCCGGGGTCGCTTGCCCGGGAAGCATCGACAGACCGCCGCCATGTAGACGCGCCGCCGGAAGCGGTCCTCGTCGATACCGATGCGGGCGAACCAGCCGAACAGGGTCTTCCCGGCCGTCCAGGCGAAGGGGCGGCGCCGCTCGATCTCCCTGGGCCCCGGCGCCTGGCCGACCAGCAGGATGGGCGAGACCACGGGCAATCCGGTGATCGGCGGTCCGATCATGCGCGGGCACCGGCGGCAGGCGCGCAACCGTCGTTGATGGGCCTCCAGCGCCGCGAGCAGCGTCCCCTCCCCGCTCACCGGTCGGCCTGCCGCTCCATGCGCCGTAGCCCACGCTCCACGACCTGGGCGGCGGCCACCAGACCGAAGGCGGCGGTGACGAAGCTCACCGCCCCGTAGCCCATGCGGCAGTCCAGCGAAACGCCGCACACGCCGGGCTTCTCGAAACCCACCGTGCCGTCCGGGCGGGGATAGCGGGGCTGTTCGGTGGAGGAGACGCAGGGCACGCCGAAGCTGCGTCGGGGATTGCGCGAGAACCCGTATTGCGCCCGCAGACGCGAGCGCACCTTGGCCGCCAGGGGGTCGTTCCGGGTCCGCGACAGGTCGCGTACCTGGATCTGGGTCGGGTCGGTGAGACCACCCGCCCCACCCGTGGTCACGATGGGGATCCGCCGCCGCCTGCAATGGGCGATCATGGCCGCCTTGAAGGCGATGCTGTCGATGGCATCCAGCACGGCGGTATATCCGCGGCCGGGGTCCAAGTAGTCGGCCAGGTTGCGGGTGGTGAGAAAGTCGTCCAGTGCGGTGAGGCGGCAGGCCGGATGGATGGCCCGGATGCGTTCGGTCATGACCGCAAGCTTCTTGCGCCCGAAGGTGCCCTCCAGCGCATGCACCTGGCGGTTCACGTTGGTGGGGCAGACCGTGTCGTAGTCGATCAGCGTGAGCGCCCCCACACCCGTGCGCGCCAGCGCCTCGGCGGCCCAGGACCCCACCCCACCCAGCCCCACCACGCAGACGTGCATGGCGCCGATGCGCGCGGCGCCGGCCGTGCCGTACAGGCGCGCGATCCCGCCGAAACGATCTGCGCTCCCCTGCGCGTGGCGCCGTTGGTCAGGCGGGGATGCCAAGGACTTCACAGGCATTGCGGGTGGTGTAGTGCGCCACTTCCGGTAGCGGTTCCCCGCGCACCGTGGCCAAGGCCCGGGCATACTCGGGCAGATACTCCGGGCTGTTGCGCTCGCCCCGGTGCGACGCCCCGGACAGGTCCGGGGCGTCGGTCTCCAGCACCAGGGCCTCGCGGGGCAGTGCATGCGCCAGGGCGCGCAGCCTGCGCGAGCGCTCGTAGCTCAGCATACCGCCGAAGCCCAGCCGGAATCCGAGGTCCAGATACCGCGCCGCCTGCTGGAGGCTGCCGTTGAAGGCATGGGCGATCCCACCCGGCGGGCGGATGCGCCGCAGCAGGGACAACACCACGTCGTGGGCCTTGCGCACGTGCAGGATCACCGGCAGCCCGGCATCCCGGGCGATGACGAGCTGCGCCTCGAACAACCGCAGCTGGCGTTCCCGGTCGAGATCCTTCACGTAGAAATCCAGGCCGATCTCGCCCACAGCCAGGGGCCGCTGCTCGGTGAGCCGCCGCGCCAGGTCCTCCAGATCCGCGTCCGCGTGCTCCGCCACGTAGACCGGGTGAAGCCCAAGCGCCGGATACAGATCCGCGTGGGCGGCGCAGACCCCGAGCAGGTGATCCCACGTCGCAGCGCGTACCGCCGGCACCACGATGGGCCCCACGCCCGCCTCCCGCGCCCGTGCGAGGACCAGCTCCCGGTCCGGAGCGAAGTCCTCCACGTCGATGTGGCAATGGGTGTCGACAAACACGGCCACAGGGACCGGGGTCAGCCGGCCACGCGCGCCTCGTACCCCTCATTCTTCACGGCGGCCATCAGGGCCTCGGGGTCGGCCGTGCCCTCGACGAGGGCCTCGCCAGCCTCCAGGGACACCTCGACCCGTGCCACGCCCGGCACCGCCTCCAGGGCCTTCTTCACCGCCGCCACGCAATGCATGCAGGTCATTCCCTTCACTTCCAGTCGAGTCATGCTGCCATACTCCTGTGATGATTCACGCGAATCGTCCGGAGGACGCCGTGCCCCGCATCCCCAGAGGTGGCTCAGGGGGCGCCCGCCCCGGCCGGTTGTGGCGACAGCCGGTCCTGCCGCACGGGCGACTCCATGGATGCAAGCCGCACCGGTCGCACGCGGCGCAGTCGCAGGCTGTTGGTCACCACGAAGACGCTGGACAACCCCATGGCCAGTCCCGCCACGACGGGGTCGAGCAGAATGCCAAAGAAAGGGTAGAACGCACCCGCGGCCAGTGGGATCAGGGCCACGTTGTAACCGAAGGCCCAGAACAGGTTGCCTCGGATCGTGCGCAGCGTGGCACGGGCCACGTTCAAGGCCGTGGGTACCGCGTCCAGGTGCCGGTGTGTGAGGGTCACATCACCGGTCTCGATGGCGATGTCGGTGCCCGAGCCCATGGCCATGCCCACATCGGCCTGGGCCAGGGCCGGAGCGTCGTTGATCCCGTCACCGACGAAGACCACCCGGTGTCCCCGCGCCTGCAGCTCCGCCACCACCTCGGCCTTGCCCTCGGGCAACACACCGGAATGGACCTGCTCGATGCCCGCCTCGCGGGCCACGGCGCGCGCGGTCTTGTCCAGATCGCCCGTCACCATGGCCACCCGCAGTCCGCGTCGGCGCAGCCACGCGACCACCGCGGGCGTCTCCTCACGCAGGGGGTCGGCGATGGCCAGCACCCCGACCACCCGGCCGTCCACCGCCACGACCATCGGCGTGCGCGCGGCCGACGCCAGCCGCTCCACCGCCTCGCGCGCGGCTTCCAGCGCGATGCCCTCGGCCTCCAGGAAGCGTGCGGTGCCCAACACCACGCGCCGCCCCCCCACCGTGGCCCGCACCCCGTTGCCTGGAACGGCCTCGAAGGCCTCGGGTGGCTCCAACGCCAGCCCCTCGGCCTCGGCCGCCTCCACCACGGCGCGGGCCACGGGATGCTCACTGGCCGACTCCACCGCGGCGGCCAGGCGCAGCAAGGCCGCGCGCTCGCCGCCCGCCACGGTCACCACGTCGGTGAGCCGAGGCCGTCCCACGGTGAGCGTGCCCGTCTTGTCGAAGACCACGGTGTCCACGTGATCCAGAACCTCCAGCGCCTCACCCTTGCGGTACAAGACGCCCAGTTCCGCGGCCCGCCCCGTGCCCACCATGATGGCCGCGGGCGTGGCCAGGCCCATTGCGCAGGGACAGGCCACCACCAGCACCGCCACCGCCGTGACCAGTGCATAGGTGATGGAGGGCTCAGGGCCGAGCCAATACCACACCGCGAAAGTGACCGCGGCCACCACGAGCACCACCGGCGTGAATACCCGAACCACGCGGTCGGCCAGCTTCTGCACTGGGAGCTTGGCGCCCTGGGTGCGCTCCACCAGCCGGATGATCTGGGCCAGGGCGGTATCCGCCCCCACCCGTTCGGCCTCGATCACCAACCGGCCGTGCCGGTTGACGGTGCCGGCGGCCACCGCTTCGCCGGGCTGCTTGACCACCGGCAGCGGCTCTCCGGTGAGCATCGATTCGTCCACGTCGCTGGCGCCTTCCACCACGCGGCCATCCACCGGAATCCGCTCACCGGGCCGCACCACCACCCGATCCCCCACCCGCACGGATGCGATGGGGCGCTCCTGCTCACGGCCGTCCACCAGGACCCGGGCGGTGCGCGCCTGGAGCTTGAGCAGCCCGCGCACCGCCGCCTGCGTGCGCCCCTTGGCGAGCTCTTCGAGATACTTGCCCAGCAATACCACGGAGATCACCACGGCGGCCGCCTCGAAATACAGGTTCCGGGCCGCCTCGGGAAGCCACTGCGGGACGAGCAGCACCGCCATGCTGTACAGCCAGGCCGCGCCGGTGCCCGTCATGACCAGGCTGTTCATGTCCGGTGACCCGGCGCGGTAGGCCTTCCAGCCGGGCCCGATGAAACGCCGCCCCGGCCCGGCCATCACTGCCGTGGTGAGCAGCGCCTCCACCCAGCCCCAGAAGTGTGGCGAGGGTGCCACGGCCTCCAGCCACCTCCCGAAGGCCGGCGCGATCATGGGCCCCATGGCCAGCACCAGAACCGGCACGCTCAGCAAGCCGGCGATCACCACGTCCCGGCGCAAGCGGCGCAGGGCCTGCCGCTTGCGGGCCGCCGCCACGTCCACCTCCCGGGCCGCAGGGTCGCACGCACGTGGGGTGTAGCCGGCCTCGCGCACCGCCTCGAAAAGTTGCTGCTCCTCGACGGTGCCGGGCACGTAGCGGACCCGCGCCCGCTCGGCGGCCAGGTTCACGTGGGCCTCCAACACGCCGGGCAGGCGGGACAGGACGCGCTCCACGCGGGCGGCGCAATTGGCGCAGGTCATCCCCTCCACGGCGAACTCCGTCTCCGCGAGCACCGGCCGATATCCGAGCTCGCGAATCCGCGCCACGACTTCACCGGTGGGCGTGCGACGCGAATCCAGGCGTACCCGCGCTCGGCCCGCGGCCAGATTCACGGTGGCCGCCTTCACACCGTCCAGCTTGTTGAGCCCGCGCTCCACCCGACCCGCACAGGAGGCACAGCTCATCCCTTCCACGTCGATCTCCAGCTCCTCGGCCGCGTCGGCTTCAGGCATCGTCTTCTCCCGCGAGTGCGTCCAAGATCGGGCATTGCGCCGTGGGCCCATGCCCGGGGCAACGTTCGGCCAACGTCTCCAGGGAGGCCTTCATGCGCGCCAGGTCACGGATCCGTCGCTCGATGTCGGCGATCTTCTCCTGGGTGATCGCCTTCACACGGCCGGCGTCGCCGTCCGGCACCTCGGCCAGCGCCAGGAGTTCCCGGATCTCGTCCAGCGAGAAGCCCAGCGCCTGGGCGCGGCGGATGAAGCGCAATCGCCGCACGGCCTCGGGTCGGTACTGGCGGTAGCCGGAGGCCGTCCGTCCCGCCGGCGCCAACAGCCCACGCCGCTCGTAGTAGCGCAGGGTCTCCACGCCGAGTCCGCTGGCCCGCGCCAGCCTCCCGATACTCAAAGTCTGCCCTTCGTGCATGGCGGGCTAGTCTACACCCTGTAGCCGACTACAGGGTCAAGCCCCCACCTGCCGCGACCGGGGCCTCGTGCACGCGAGCCGCGCGCCGGGCCGGCGTCCGAGCGATGCAGGCTGTGCCTCACTCGCGCAGCACCACCGCCAGCCGGCCGTCCTCGACCTCGATGTATTCGATCCCGTCGGCGAAGGACTTCCAAAAACCCGGCTGTCCGCCGAACTCCCGCACCAGGTCGATGTGCTTGAGGCCGCCCAGCCACGCGCTGGGCAAGGGAACCCCCATGAGGCTCACGCCACGCAGCACGATACGGGGCCGACCCGCCTCGAAGGAGACCTCCAGTCCGGCCTTTACCTTGAGGGTGGTGCCGCCGAGGATCGGAAAATCCGGATCCACGGGAACGATGAGCTTGGCGCTCACCAGGTCGTCGGACAGGTCGATGGCCAGCCTGCGTGCCAGATCGGGATTGTTCGCGATCATGGCGTTGAGCTCGCGCTCAGTGAACACCACACGCCGGTCTTCGGCACGCTCCGTGTAGGGTTCCGGCACCGGCCCTCCCGGCGCTCCGCCCTTGGCCGGGGGCTTGTCCGCGGTGTCGGCGGGTGGCGCCCCCAGCCGCTCCAGCTTGGCCTCCAGTGCGCGCTGCTCGGGCGCCGTGAGCCGCACCGGCTCGAAGGCCCGGGCGAAGAATGTGTTGCGCAGCACCCAGTACGTGCCACCCGCAGCCAGCGCCATGGCAGCCAGGACGATCAGCATCACCTGCCATCCCGACAGTCCACGCCGATGCTGAGGCGCCTCGGGTGATACGCCGGTTTCCGTCGCGTTCATTCCGATCCCTCTCGTTCGTCCAGCTCGACCCGGGCCCACCCCGTGCCTCGGTCGACTTCCAGTAGAAGCTCACAATACTCCGGGTGCGGCTGCACCGGCGTGGGATCGTCCGCACAACCGCAACCCGCCACCAGCCCTTCGAAGAACACGCCCACCCGCGCGCGCACAAGATCGTGCTGTACCGTCACGTGCAGCACGGTGACGGAAAACCCCGCCCCCAGGGCGTGGCTGCCACGGGCCAGGGCCTGTTGTAGCGGGAGCCGGTCCGGAGGCTGGGCCTCCAGCTCCGCTTTGAGCACGTCCGGGAGCTCCCCGGATTCGCGGACCCGCGCGGTTCGGGGCAATCGGAGGGTGGTGCTCATGGAGACAAGTCCGCCACGGTTGGCTGGCGGCGGATCATCCATTTCATGAGAAACGGAGGCACCAGCGTGGTGAGTGCGATCACGATAATGAGGCTGGCATACAGCAAATCGTCCAGCACGCCCGTCTGGATGCCGATCTCGGCGAAAATGAGCCCCACCTCGCCGCGGGGGACCATGGCCGTGCCCACCAACCACCGCATGCGCGCCGGCAGGGGCAACACCATGGCACCGAGCACCTTGCCCGCCACGGCCACCGACAACAGGGACACGGAGAGCAACCAGATCTCCGGCTTAGCCCAGTCCACCGCGCGCAGATTCAGCGACAGGCCCACCACCACGAAGAAGATGGGCGTGAACAGCTGGATGATGGGCTGCATCTGCGCCTCGATCCTTTCGGAAAATCTCGGGTCCGTACGCAACGCAATGCCGAAAGGAAGGAAGAAGCGTCGCGAGAGGGCCAGACCCGCAGCGAATCCGCCGAGCAACTCCGGGGCCCCCATCACATGAGCGAGCCAGGCGAAGAACAACACCAACGAGACCATCACCGTGGGAATGAGCCCGGGAATCTGCGTCTGAGACTCCATGCGGTGCACCACCCCCGACATGAGTTTGGCCACGATGGGGGCGAGCACGAAAAAAGCCCCCACGAACAACAATACCTTGGCACCGTTGGCGAGACTCACGCCTCCGGCCGCGGAAAACTCGTACAACAGCGCGAGCAACACCACGCCCAGCACGTCATCGAGCACCGCCGCCCCCAGCACGATCTGTCCTTCGGGGGTTTGTTGGCGCCCCAGATCGGCCAGCACGCGCACCGTGATCCCGATGCTGGTCGCCGTGAGCGTGCCGCCGACGAACACCGCCACCAGGGCGGGCGCGCCGAAACCCCAATACATCACGACGAACCCGAACAGCATGGGAAGCCCGAAACCGGCCAAAGCCAGGCCAGCCGAGTGCAACCCCGCCCGCGCCAGACGCCGCACGTCCGTCTCCAGCCCCACCTGGAAAAGCAGCAGAATGATCCCGATCTCGGCCAACGCGCGCAGGGTCTCGCCCGGCGAAAGCCAACCGAAAACGCTCGGCCCCAGGAGGATCCCGGCCGCCAACTCCCCGATCACCGGCGGGGCGCCCGCGCGTGCCGCCAATTCGGCGAGCACCCGCGCCGTGAACAAAATCGCCAACAAGATGAAGAGAAAGTCCTGCGTGTCCATCAGGGCCCGCTTGTGTTGCACGTCACAGGACAGGATACGCGCACCGGCACCACGGGGAAAACGCCCAACCACGGGCGCGACGCCGCCCGGTATAATCCCCCTCCCAATCCCTTCCACCAGGACAACGGCGGCACCGTGAGCCAGGCGAGCACCCCGAGAAACTTCATTCGCGAGATCGTGGAAGACGATCTGCGTGCCGGGAAATACGGCGGCCGGGTGGCGACGCGATTCCCACCCGAACCCAACGGCTATCTGCATATCGGGCATGCCAAGTCCATCTGCCTCAATTTCGGCATCGCGGAGGACTTCGGGGGGACCTGCAACCTGCGCTTCGACGACAGCAATCCGGAGAAGGAAGACGAGGAGTACGTCCGGGCCATCATGGAAGACGTGCGGTGGCTGGGATACCAGTGGAACCGGCTGACTCATGCCTCGGACTATTTCGAGCAGCTCTACGGATACGCGCTGCGCCTGATCGAGAAAGGCAAGGCCTACGTGGACAGCCTGCCTCCGGAGAAGATCCGCGAATACCGCGGTACGCTCACCGAACCGGGAGTCGAAAGCCCCTATCGCGACCGCTCGGTGGAAGAAAACCTTAAGCTTTTCCGGCGCATGCGGGCCGGCGAGTTCCCCGACGGCGCCCACGTCCTGCGCGCCAAAATCGACATGGCCTCGCCCAACCTCAATCTGCGTGACCCCGTGCTCTACCGCATCAAGCACGTGCCCCACCACCGTACGGGGGATCGCTGGTGCATCTACCCCATGTACGACTTCGTGCATCCACTGTCGGACGCCATCGAATGCATCACCCACTCGCTGTGCACCCTGGAGTTCGAAGATCACCGCCCGCTCTACGACTGGGTGATCCGTGAGGTGGGCACGGAATGCGTGCCGCGCCAGATCGAATTCGCGCGTCTAGCGCTCGAGTACACCGTCATGAGCAAGCGCCGGCTCCAGGTGCTGGTAAACGAAGGGCATGTGGACGGCTGGGACGATCCACGAATGCCCACGATCTCGGGGTTGCGCCGGCGCGGATACACACCCGCCGCCATCCGCGACTTCAGCGAACGAATCGGCGTCACCAAGAAGGACGCCGTGATCCGCATGACCGTGCTGGAGAACTGCGTGCGTGACGATCTCAACGAACACGCCCCGCGCGTGATGGGGGTACTCGAGCCCTTGAAACTCACCATCCGTAACTACCCGGAAGACCTGGTGGAATGGCTGCCCGCGGCCAATCACCCCAACCGACCCGAAATGGGGAGCCGTGAGCTGCCCTTCTGCCGCGAACTCTACATCGAACGCGCCGATTTCATGGAAGATCCGCCGGCCAAGTTCTTCCGCCTGGCACCGGGGCGGGAGGTCCGTCTACGCTATGGCTATCTCATCACCTGCGAAGAAGTGGTCAAGAACGAGGCGGGGGATGTGGTCGAACTAATCTGCTCCTACGACCCGGCCACACGGGGTGGCACCACACCCGATGGTCGAAAAGTGAAAGGCACACTGCATTGGGTCTCGGCTCGGCACGCCTTCGACGCCGAGGTGAGGCTCTACGACCGCCTGTTCCGCGTCCCCAATCCCGGAGCGAACGGGGACTTCCTAGACGATCTGAATCCCGAATCCATGCGCGTGCTCACCGGCTGCAAACTGGAACCCGGATTGTCCACCGCCGAACCCGGCCAACACTTCCAGTTCGAGCGCCAAGGCTACTTCTGCGTGGATTCCCGCGCCTTCGCCCAAGGCAAGCGTGTCTTCAACCGCACCGTCACCTTGCGAGACACCTGGGCCAAGATTGAGCGTCAGCGGCACTTGCGCTGACCCGGCAACCCGGCACCCTCGCTCGGAAGTATGAAGCCGGGGCCTCCTGTCACCGACAAACCAAATGAAAAACAAAAAGCCCCTGCATCCGACTCGTGGATACAGGGGCCTGAATGAAAAGCCTGGCGGTGACCTACTTTCGCATGGGGAGGCCCCACACTATCATCGGCGCTGAGCGGTTTCACTTCCGAGTTCGGAATGGGATCGGGTGGTTCCCGCTCGCTATGGCCGCCAGGCAAACCGGCTGCCGCATCCAGCCGACGGGCTGGATGCCCCAATTCGGAAGGCATCAGCATCTGCATGTCGTTGCGCTGCCGCCACCCGCGCCCGCCTTTGCAGGCCGCTTGGGTGTTATATGGTCAAGCCTCACGGGCAATTAGTACTGGTTAGCTTCACGCATTGCTGCGCTTCCACATCCAGCCTATCAACCTGGTCGTCTTCCAGGGCCCTTCAGGGATCTCGAGGATCCAGGGAGACCTCATCTTGGGGTGGGCTTCCCGCTTAGATGCCTTCAGCGGTTATCCCTTCCGTACATAGCTACCCGGCGGTGCCACTGGCGTGACAACCGGAACACCAGAGGTACGTCCACTCCGGTCCTCTCGTACTAGGAGCAGCTCCCCTCAAGTCTCCAACGCCCACGGTAGATAGGGACCGAACTGTCTCACGACGTTCTAAACCCAGCTCGCGTACCACTTTAAATGGCGAACAGCCATACCCTTGGGACCTGCTTCAGCCCCAGGATGTGATGAGCCGACATCGAGGTGCCAAACACCGCCGTCGATATGGACTCTTGGGCGGTATCAGCCTGTTATCCCCGGAGTACCTTTTATCCGTTGAGCGATGGCCCTTCCATACAGAACCACCGGATCACTAGGACCGGCTTTCGCCTCTGCTCGACGTGTCTGTCTCGCAGTCAGGCACCCTTATGCCCTTGCACGAACCGCGCGATTTCCGACCGCGCTTAGGGTACCTTCGCGCTCCTCCGTTACTCTTTGGGAGGAGACCGCCCCAGTCAAACTACCCGCCATACACTGTCCCCGACCCGGATAACGGGCCTGGGTTAGAACGCCAAACATACCAGGGTGGTATTTCAAGGACGGCTCCACCGGAACTGGCGTCCCGGCTTCGCAGCCTCCCACCTATCCTACACAGGCATGCTCAGCGTTCAGTGTAAAGCTGTAGTAAAGGTTCACGGGGTCTTTCCGTCTAGCCGCGGGTACACTGCATCTTCACAGCGATTTCAATTTCACTGAGTCTCGGGTGGAGACAGTGGGGCCATCGTTACGCCATTCGTGCAGGTCGGAACTTACCCGACAAGGAATTTCGCTACCTTAGGACCGTTATAGTTACGGCCGCCGTTTACCGGGGCTTCGATCACGAGCTTCTCCCCGAGGGGATAACCCGATCACTTAACCTTCCGGCACCGGGCAGGCGTCACACCCTATACGTCCTCTTACGAGTTTGCAGAGTGCTGTGTTTTTAGTAAACAGTCGCAGCCCCCTGGTCACTGCGGCCCCCAGCAGCTCCGGACGCGAGGTCCTTCACCGCCAAGGGCGCACCTTCTCCCGAAGTTACGGTGCCAATTTGCCTAGTTCCTTCACCCGAGTTCTCTCAAGCGCCTTGGGATTCTCACCCTGCCCACCTGTGTCGGTTTGGGGTACGGTCTCTTGCTACCTGATGCTTAGAGGCTTTTCCTGGAAGCATGGCATCGACCACTTCGCTCCCGTGGGAGCTCGTCATCACGCCTCGGCATATGCCGCTCCGGATTTGCCTGGAACGACTGCCTACACGCTTGAACCGGGACGACCAACGCCCGGCTGGCCTAGCCTTCTCCGTCCCCCCATCGCAGTAACAAGAGGTACAGGAATGTTGACCTGTTTCCCATCGGCTACGGCTTTCGCCCTCGCCTTAGGGGCCGACTAACCCTGCGCCGATTAACGTTGCGCAGGAAACCTTGGGCTTTCGGCGAGGAGGTTTTTCACCCCCTTTATCGTTACTCATGTCAGCATTCGCACTTCCGATACCTCCAGCGGACCTCACGATCCACCTTCGCAGGCCTACGGAACGCTCCCCTACCATGCGTGCAAGCACGCATCCGCAGCTTCGGTACATGGCTTGAGCCCCGGTAAATCTTCCGCGCAGGCCGACTCGACCAGTGAGCTATTACGCTTTCTTTAAAGGGTGGCTGCTTCTAAGCCAACCTCCTGGCTGTCTTAGCCTTCCCACATCGTTTCCCACTTAGCCATGATTTGGGGACCTTAGCTGGCGGTCTGGGTTGTTTCCCTCTCGACGACGGACGTTAGCACCCGCCGTCTGTCTCCCGTGATTGCACTTCCAGGTATTCGGAGTTTGCC
>Ga0256841_1000168_pt1:0-12500 | contig 73089 bp, 59 predicted proteins | sample 356308metaG_FD_185971 | JGI IMG/M metagenome (GOLD analysis project Ga0256841, IMG submission 185971) | Hydrothermal vent microbial communities from Mid Atlantic Ridge, Atlantic Ocean - 356-308 | ecosystem: Environmental > Aquatic > Marine > Hydrothermal vents | place: Atlantic Ocean... | reverse complement strand
AGGACATGCCGTTTCTGGTCGACTCGCTGCGCATGGCAGTGCAACGCCAGCGGCTCAGGGTGCATCGCATCATCCATCCGGTGATCCGCGTGCGGCGCGACCGGCACCGCCGCCTGACGGGAATCGTCGAGCGCGGGGTCGAGGGCGCGGACCTCGCCGACGAATCCTTCATTCACCTGGAAACCGACCGGATCGTCGATCGCGCCGAATTGCGTGCCCTGGAGCACACGGTACGCGCCACCCTGCGCGACGTGGCCCATGTGGTCGAGGACTGGCCCGCCATGCGCCAACGCATGGGCGAGGCCATCGGGCACCTGGAGAAGGCCGGCGATCGCCTCCCGACACCGGCCGAGGACATACGCGAAGTCCTGGCCTTCTTGCGTTGGCTGGACGAGGGACACTTCACCTACGTGGCCTTCCGCGAGTTCCGCGTAACGGAGGTGGAAGGACGGCCGGCCCTGTCGTTGGTCCCCGACTCCGGGCTCGGCACCCACCGGCTCGCTCGGCAGGCCACCCCGTGGGTGATTCCGGAGTCCATTCGCGCGGCCGTGATGGCCCCGGAACCCTTGATCCTGACCAAGTCCGTGCGCCGCTCGACCGTACATCGGCCCGCGCATCTGGACTATGTGGGCGTCAAACGCTTCGATGCCCGGGGGCGCCCCGTGGGCGAGTGGCGTTTCCAGGGCCTGTATGCCTCGGCCGCCTACGACGCCATGCCGGAGGAAATCCCGCTGCTGCGGCGCAAACTGACCCATGTGCTCAAGCACGCGGCGGCGGACCCGGACAGCCACGCCGGGCGCGCGCTGCGCCACATCCTGCACAACCTGCCACGCGACGAGCTCATCCAGGCCACCCCCGACGAAGTCTGCCACCTGGCCCTGGGCATTCTGCACATGGAAGAGCGGCCGAGACTGCGCCTGTTCGTTCGGCGCGACCGCTGGCTGCGCTTCGTCTCGGCCCTGGTGTTCGTGCCCCGGGAACGCTATGACACGGCGCTGCGGCGTCGTCTCCAGGGACTGCTCACGGAGGCCTACGGCGCATTGGAGGCCGAGTTCGACGTTTACTTCAGCGAGTCCTCCCTGGCGCGAGTGTACTTCGTACTGCGCACCGACCCACAAACGCCGCGACGCCCCGATCCAGCGGATCTGGAACGTCGCCTGGCCGAGGCCACCCTGTCGTGGGAAGACCGGCTGGCCGCGGCGCTGCGGGCCGAACACGGCGAGGCCGAGGCGCGGCGGCTGTTTCGGCGCTGGGCATCCGCCCTGCCCGCCGCCTACCGCGACGACTACACCCCCCAAACCGCCGTCGCGGACATCCAGCGCCTGGAAGCAGTCGCCGCCAGCGGGCGCCTGGCCACGCATCTGCACCGCCCCCCCGGGGCCGACGCCCTGCGCCTCAAGGTGTTCGGAAAGCGCCGGCCGCTGCCGTTATCCGACGTCCTGCCGGTGCTCGAAAACATGGGTGTGCGCGTGGAAGGGGCGCGTCCCTATCGCCTGCGCACCGATCCGGGCGGGGATTTCTGGATGCTCAATTTCGAGATCCGGCCGGCGGCGCGGGGCGAGGTGGACGTGCTGGCCGTGGAACAGGATTTCCGCGTCCTGTTCACGGAAGTGGTGCGCGGGCGGGTCGAGAACGATCCGTTCAACGCGCTGGTGCTGGCGGCCGGGCTGCGCGCCCACGAAATCCCCGTCCTGCGTGCGGTCGGGCGCTTCCTGTCGCAGGCCCGCGTGCCGTTCAGTCTGCCCTACATGGCGCAGGCCCTGCTCGCCCACCCCCAGATCGCCCAGGGCCTCGTGCAACGGTTCCACGCCCGCTTCGACCCGGACCTGCCCGAGGAGACCCGGCCCGAGCAGGAGGCCACCGCCGCCAGGCGTGTCCTGGAAGCCATCGACGCCGTCGACAGCCTGGACCAGGACCGCATTTTGCGCGCCTACCTGGAGGTGATCCAGGCCGCCGTGCGCACCAATTTCTACCGGGAGCCGCGCACGGTGCTGGCCTTCAAGCTCGATGCCGGACGCCTGTCCTTCCTGCCGCCGCCCCGTCCCACCGCGGAGATCTTCGTGCATGCGCCCCACGTGGAGGGCACACACCTGCGCGGCGGCCGGATCGCCCGCGGCGGCCTGCGCTGGTCCGACCGGCAAGAAGACTTTCGCACCGAGGTCTTGGGGCTGATGAAGGCCCAGATGGTCAAAAACGTCGTGATCGTCCCCACCGGCGCCAAGGGGGGCTTCGTCGTGCGCGGAGCCTCCGCCCCGGCGGCCGGCGGGCCCGCCGAGTCCGGGCGGCGCGCCTATACCGACTTCGTCGGCGGGCTCTTGGACCTCACCGACGACCTGCGGGAAGGCGACACAGTACCCCCGCAGCGCGTCGTACGGCATGACGGCGACGATCCCTACTTGGTCGTGGCCGCGGACAAGGGTACGGCCGGGTTCTCCGACCTGGCCAACGAGGTGGCCGAGGCCCGGGGCTTCTGGCTGCGTGATGCCTTCGCCACCGGTGGGCGACACGGTTACGACCACAAGCGCATGGGCATCACGGCACGGGGGGCATGGGAGTCGGTCCGGCGCCATTTCCGGGAACTCGGGCGCGACGTCGACCGCGAACCGTTCACCGTGGTGGGTATCGGCGATCCGTCCGGTGACGTGTTCGGCAACGGGATGCTCCTGTCGCGCCACATCCGCCTGGTGGCGGCGTTCAACCACCGGGCGATCTTCCTCGACCCCGAGCCCGACGAGGCCGCGAGCTTCCAGGAGCGCAAGCGCCTGTTCGAAGCCGGGCTGGACTGGTTGTCCTACGACTCGGGCGCAATATCCTCCGGCGGTGGCATTTACCGCCGCAACGCAAAGCGGATCAAGATTTCGGCCCAGGCCGCCGCCGCCATCGGCAGCGAGCGCCGTCAGTTCACTCCCGCCGAACTCATCCGCGCCATCCTCGTCGCCCCGGTCGACCTGCTCTGGAACGGCGGCATCGGAACTTACGTCAAGGCCAGCGACGAGACCCACGCCGCCATCGGCGACCGGGCCAACGACGCCGTGCGCGTGAACGCCTCAGAGCTGCGCTGCAAGGTGGTGGCCGAAGGGGGCAACCTGGGCTTCAGCCAGCGGGCGCGGGTCGAATTCGCCCGGGCGGGTGGAAAGATCAACACCGACGCCATCGACAACTCCGGAGGCGTGGACTGCTCCGACCATGAGGTCAACATCAAGATCCTGCTCCACCGGGTGATGGACGCCGGCGAACTCACCCTCCGCCAGCGCAACCGGCTGCTGGAAGCCATGACCGATGAGGTGGCCGCCTCCGTACTGCGCAACAACTACCTGCAGACCCAGTCCATCAGCATCACCGAACACGAAGCGCCGGCCGCCCTGGCCGAGCACCGGCGCCTGTTGTACGTACTGGAGCGCGAGGGCCGCCTGGACCGGCGCCTGGAAGGGCTTCCCGGAGACGAAGAACTCAGCGAGCGCGCCGCCGCCGGCGAGGGCCTGACCCGCCCGGAGATCGCCGTGCTGCTGGCCTACGGCAAGATGCGCCTCGACGAGCAACTGCGCTCCGCCCCCCTGCTCGACGACCCGGCCTTGCAGTGCGAGCTGCACGCCTATTTCCCGCCCACGCTGCGCGCACGCTTCGCCTCCTGGCTCGCAGACCATCCCCTGCGCACCGAGATCGTGGCCACGCGGCTCGCCAACGGGATGCTGAACCGGATGGGATCGAGCTTCGCCCTGCGCATGGAGGACGAGACCGGCGCCGCGGCCGTGGCCATCGCCCGTGCCTACGTCGCCGCCCGCGAGATCTTCGACATGGAGCAGACCTGGAGCCGGATCGAGGCCCTGGACAACACGGTCGCGGCCGCCGTCCAGCTCGATCTGCTGGCCGACACCCGGCGCCTCATCGAACGGGTAACCCGCTGGTTCCTGCGCCACCACCCGGGCGGGCCGCAGGTCCACGCGGCGGTGCGACCCTACCGGCGCCCCATCCTCGCGCTGCAGCGCGAGTTGACCCGGTACCTGCCCCAGGCGCTGCGCGAGCGCGTGGAGGCCCGCGCCGCACCCTTCGTGGAGGCGGGCGTGCCGGAGCCGCTGGCCCGTCACGTGGCCGGTCTGCAGCTGCTGGCCTCCGGACTGGACATCGCGCGCATCGCCCGGCGCACCAGCCGTGCGCTCGGCCGCGCGGCCGCCGTCTATTTCGAGATCGCCACCCGCCTCGAGCTGGACCGGATCGCCGACCGCATCTACGCCCTGCCCCGACGCGACCACTGGAGCCGGGCGGCCCGCGCCCTGCTTTTCGACGAGCTGGCCGACCACCTGGAGCGGATCACCGCCGACTGTCTGCGCCATGCGCCCGCCCGCGCCGGTCCGAGGGATGCCGCAAACGCCTGGGCCGAAGCCCGGCGCGAGGCCTTGGAACGCTATCAGCGCATGCTCGCCGATTTGCGGGCCGCGGCCGAACCCGACCTGGCCATGCTCAATCTGGCCATGCGTTACCTGGAAACCCTCGGCCGGCCGGAACCCCCGGGGACCCAACGCCCGGCCTGACGCCCCGGAGCTGCGCCGGGCGCTCCCCCGGCCCGAGGAGCGCAATCGCTGGCAACCCCCCGACCGAGCCGTGCGGCACGGCCTCGGCGCCGGTAGAATCGGCGCCGGTTTTCCCCTTCTCCACCGGAGGCAGCTCATGCCCGGATTCGAATGGTTCGGCGAGGAAGAACGCCGCGAGGTCGGCGAAGTGCTCGAGACCGGCGTCTTGTTCCGCTACGGCTTCGATACCCAGCGCCGCGGGCGCTGGAAGGCACAGGCACTGGAACGGGCGTTGTGCGAACGCCTCGGGGCGCCGCACTGCCACGTGGTCTGCAGCGGGACGGCGGCCTTGCAGACCGCGCTGGCCGCCTGCGGCATCGGCGCGGGCGACGAAGTCATCGTCCCGCCCTTCACCTTCGTGGCCACCATCGAGTCGGTGATCCTGGCCGGGGCCGTGCCGGTGTTCGCCGAGATCGACGAGACCCTGTGCCTGGATCCCGAAAGCGTGCGCGAGCGCATCACCGAGCGCACCCGGGCGGTGCTGGTGGTCCACATGTGCGGCGCCATGGCCCGCATCGACGCGCTTCAGGCGTTGTGCGAGACCCGCGGACTGACACTCATCGAGGATACGGCTCAGGCACTGGGGGCGAGCTTCCGGGGCCAGGCGCTCGGCACCTTCGGCGCCATGGGCTGCTACTCCTTCGATCCGGTCAAGACCATCACCGCCGCTGAGGGAGGCGCGGTGGTGACCGGAGATGCCGCGCTCTACCATCGGGCCGAGCAGTTCGCCGACCATGGGCACGACCACCTGGGCGGGCCGGACCGGGGCGCCGACGGCCATCCCATCATGGGCACCAATTTCCGGATCAGCGAATTACACGCCGCGGTGGGGCTGGCCCAGCTGCGCAAGCTCGACCGCATCCTGGACACGCAGCGCCGCCACAAGGCGGCCCTGAAGGCGGCCTTCGCCGAATCCGGCGACCTCGCCTTTCGCCACCTGCCCGACCCCGAGGGGGATTCGGCCACCTTTCTCACCGTGCTGGCCCCGGACCTGGAGGCCGCCCGGGAGCTGCAGCGGGCGCTCGCCGAGTCCGGCTGTGGCCCCGCCTTCCTCTGGTACGACAACAACTGGCACTACCTGCGCCGCTGGGATCACATCCGCGCCCTGCGCCTGCCCATGCGCCCGGCGCTGGGGCTGCTGAGTCCGCCGCCCGACTTGGAGCGCGTGGAGACCCCGCGCTCGGATGCGGTGATGCAACGAGCCGTATCGCTACCGGTTGCCTTGTCCTGGGACGCAGCCGAGCTGGAGCGGCGCGCGCGGGCGATCCGCGCCATCCTGGGCGTTTGAGGCCCCCCGGTCCTCACTGGGCCGAGCCCGCACCCGGTGGCGGGCGGCGCAGCACCAACCCCTGGGGGGTCCGCTCGCGGGTGCGAATCCAGTGGCGGTCCACATCCCCGGCCAGGGTACAGGCGAGATCCTCGGCAAAGACCGGATCTCCGATGTGCCAGGAATGGGAGAAACTGCCGAAATAGTCGCGTCCCTCCTCCAGGGCGTCCTCGTCCAGGCTGGCGAAATACGCCCCGCAGTCCACGTTCACCGCCTTGGCGTGATGCCCCTCGGGCAGCCCCACGCGGCCCGCGCGCGGCGCGTTCCCGAAACGTTTGACGTTGGAGAGCTTGAGCACGGCGTCATACGGGTTCTGATAATTGGTCAGGCGCACGCAATGGCGGTGCAGGGAACGCGAACGTCCGTCGTCGGCCCGCAACGAGCGGCTGGAGATGTCGGCCGCGATCAGCGCGATCTGGCTCACGGTCCAGGGAACGCGGTCCCGGATGCTGCGTTTCTCGTCGGCCGCCGTAAAGGCCTCCCGGATCACATAGGCCCCCGTGGAATGCCCCAGCAGATGCACGTTGACCGTGCACTCGCCACGGCGGGCGCGCACGAACCGTGCGATGCAGTCGTCGCGCAGATGATGCGCCGTGGCCTTGGCGTCGTCACGATCCTCCAGGTAATTGAGCACCTTGTCGTCGCTCGGCCAGTCGAAGCTGACCACCACGCCGCGGAAACCGGCCGCCCGCAGGTCACGCGCCAGGCGGCGATGGCGCTGCATGACGATCTTCTGGTCGTTGTTGTAGCCGTGGACGAAGAACAGGATGTCGCCGGGCGCCTCCGGTTCGGTCGATCCGTCGCGGGCCGCGCGCAGCACCGCCGTCTCCCACCCCGCCACACGCTGGGCATGCTCGGGGCGCGGATACTGACGGCGCGGCACGGCCAGAAAACGCGCCCGTCCAGGTTCGGCGCCGAACACCTGCCTGCCCCCTTGCCGGCGCACGTTGCGCACGCACACCACGAAATCGACTTCGGACATGAGCATTCCCCCTGGGGTCGCCTGGGACGTCCCGGCGTTCGAAAACGACACTCACACACCGAAAGTATAGGCACCCGCACGGCCGCCCGCGCCCGGGACGTCCCGAACGGGTGGCGCGCGGCTGCGCAAACACTCGCCCCTTGCACCACCCGGCCGGCGAAGGCTACGCTGCGCGGCGCCACGCCATCGCAGAGGAGCGGCGACGACTCATGTCCTACCGCAATTTCCCCATGGTGCCGCGAGTGGTGTTCGGTCGCGGCAGCTTCGACCAGCTCGATGAGATTCTCGCACCCCGCCGCAACGGGCCCGGCGTACTGTTCCTCGTGGACCGCGTCTTCCAGGACCAGCCCCTGGCCGACCGCCTGCCGCGGCGCGAGGGTGACCGGGTGGTGTTCGTGGATGTCACGGAGGAACCAAAGACCGACTACGTGGACCGGCTGCGCGACGAGGCCCGGACCGCCATGGGCACTCCCGATGCGGTGGTGGGGATCGGCGGCGGTTCCACCCTGGATCTCGCCAAGGCGGTCTCCCTCATGCTCACCAACCCGGGCTCCTCGGCCGACTACCAGGGCTGGGACCTGATCCGCAAGCCGGGCGTGTGGAAGGCCGGGATTCCCACCCTGTCCGGCACCGGGGCCGAGGTCTCACGGACCGCCGTGTTGACGGGGCCGGTCAAGAAGTTGGGTCTCAACTCGGATCACACCGTCTTCGATCAGGTCGTCCTGGACCCGGATCTGATCCGCGACGTGCCCGCCACACAGCGGTTCTATACCGGCATGGATTGCTACATCCATTGCGTGGAATCCCTGCAGGGCACCTTCATCAACGCCTTCAGCCGCGCCTACGGCGAAAAGGCCCTGGAACTGTGCCGCGAGGTGTTCCTCGGCCCCCACACCGACGAGGCCGACGAGAAGCTCATGATGGCTTCTTGGTTCGGCGGCATGAGCATCGCCTACTCCCAGGTGGGTGTATGTCATGCCCTGTCTTACGGCCTGTCCTACGTCCTCGGCATTCATCATGGGGTGGGCAACTGCATCGCCTTCGATCAGCTCGATGCATACTATCCCGAAGGGGTGGCCGAGTTCCGCCGCATGATGGACTGCCAGGGGGTGGAGATCCCCCGTGGCGTGACCCGGGGCATGGACGAGGCGGCCATGGAGAAAATGATCGACACCGCCCTCGGACTCGCCCCCCTGTGGGAGAACGCCCTGGGGCCGGGCTGGCGCCAACGCATGCCGCGCGAGCGCGTGCGGGCCTTGTACGAGCGGATGTGACGACGCTTCCCTGGAGGACCGGCAGGCTTCCCGTAGGTTCACTGCCGGAGCCGGTTTGCATCGATCCCGAGACGCCGCAGCCGCAGATGGACGGCACGCCTGTATCGACCAGGACGATCATGCACGGGCGGCCGGATCGTTCACCCGCCGACACGTCACTACTCGCGAAGGCGGCACGTGGGAACATTGCAACCCCCAAGCCGGGAAGTTTTCATTCCCGGGGGGAAATCGTGCTACCCAGTATGACAATGATGCCGGCGGGCTCGCGACCGGAACCACCCGCCGGTCGAACACTACCGCTCGTGCACGCGGGCAGGGGCGGCCGGGCGTAACCACGACCGCCCCCGCGTGCCGTTGCCGACGACCTCATACCCTGCGCAGTAGAAACACGTAGGTGCCGCCCTCCTCGGACGATGCCACGAGCTCGTGGCCGGCCTGCCGGCAAAACGCCTCCATGTCCTTCACGGAGCCGGGATCCGTAGCCCGGACCTCCAGCACCTGGCCGGGTTCCAGGCGCGCGAGCGCTTTGCGGGTACGCAGGATGGGCAGCGGGCAGCTGAGTCCCCGCGCATCCAGGGTTTCATGTGCTTGCATGACGCACCTCCTGTTTCAGTCTTTACTTGAAGATTCCGGACGGCCATGGCCGTCCGGTCCGATGCCAAGGGTCTCCGGGACGAGCCCGAAGGCCCGATTGGCGGCCGCGCGCCACACGACGTGCGGGACGTCGCAGAGACACCGATTCGATGCGTGCGGGCACCAAGCGCAGGGCGGGCACGCCGGGCCGTCCCCCCGTGTTTCCGGTGCGCGACGGCCCGTGGAAAGATGAAGGGTTCCACACGGTTGCTACAGACCGGCGGGAAATACTCAAAAAAACAGACTGGTCTGTTTGTTTCAAGGGGCGAGAAAGGGTTTCGTTGCTCATGGAGTGAGATATCCCCGAACGAAGCCAATGGCCTGGAGCGTCTCGGACTGTCTCTGTTGGGCCTTGTCCAACAAAATCGCGCCCTCCATGAGGCTCAGGATCAGCCCGGCCGCCCGGTCGGGGTCCAGGTCCGCTCGGATCTCACCGGCCGTCTGCCCGGCCCGAATCAGTCGCAGCAGCACGGCACGGATATCGTCGAAGATCTCCCGTAACTTGCCCCGCACCGCCGGGCTGCCCGCCGAGAGCTCGAGCGCGAAGTTGCCGAAGAAGCAACCCCGGACTTCGCACGCCTCGTCCGGGCAGACCGTCCTGCGTGCCATGGCCTCGAGAAACCGCAACAGGCCCCCGAGCGGGGACGGATCTCGCAGAATGTCTTCCACGTCCACCTCGCGCAACGCCTCGTCGCGATGCCACTCGAGCACGGCCACCGCCAGGGCCTCCTTGCCCGGGAAATGGTGATAAAAGTTGCCTTTCGTCACGCCCGCCTCGCGGATGATGCGATCCAGGCCCGTGGCATGGTATCCGTAAAGGTAGAACAGCCGGTTTGCCGCCTCCAGGATACGCCGTCGGGTGGCTTGCGCCTTGGCCGAACGTTTCACTCTCAATAAAACAGACCAGTCCGTCTGTTTATCCACTCTATCCCTTTCCTCCGCCGAGTGCAAGGATCCAATGGGCACCGCACAGACCACCCCATACTGGAGACCACCTCACGAACGGGCATGACCCTTGCGTGACGGACATCGGTGCCGACACACACCTCCCGCCCGGAACAGGGTGCGGAGTATCATTGCCCGCCGATGCCTGCCCCACACGTCTCGTTCCACGTCCTGGTCCCGGGCCTGTTGGCGCCACTGCGGCGGCGCCGAGCGGCGGGTGTCCCGGTGCCCGAAGCCCCTGGCCTGGCGGCCTTGGTGGCGCGCAGTCGGGTCCGGACGGGGCGCCCCGAGCCCGTCGAACGCGCCGCAGCGCGGCTGGCAGGACTCGCCTGCAAAACGGACCCGCCCGTCGGCGCCGTGCGACGCCTGGGGTTGGGCGCGGTGCCCGACGATGCAGCCTGGATGGCCGCGACCCCCGTGCACATCCGCCCGGACCTCAACGGGGCGGTGCTTTTCGAGGGGCCGGAACTGGCGATCACCGACGCCGAGGCGCGCGCCCTGTGCGAGGCTTTCGATGCCCACTGGTCGGCCGAGGGACTGCACTTGGAGCCTACCGTGCCCGCGCACTGGCACCTGCGCCTGCCCCGGGGGGAACCACCGCAGACCACCCCCCTCGAGCAGGTGCGTGGCGGCGATCCGTTTCCCGCGCTCCCCGGGGGGCCGCGCAAGTCCTTCTGGTGGCGGGTGTTGAACGAGACCCAGATGCTTTTCCACCAGCACCCGGTCAACCGCGGTCGCGAAGCGCACGGCCGCCCCACCCTCAACGCCCTGTGGCTTTGGGGCGCCGGGCGGCTTCCGGTGTCCACGCCTAGGCCGGTGCGGGTGTTGAGCCACGATCCATTCTTGCTCGGCCTGGCCCGCCTCCACCCTGGGGGGCGCGCGGCCCCCCTGCCCGAGGATCCGGCCCGCTGGATCGGTGGAGCAACCGAGCAGGCCTGGTGGATCCACCTGGACGCGTTGGACAGACCCTCGGCCTACGACGACCCGCCTGCCTGGGAGGCGGCCCTGCAACAACTCGACCAAGCTTGGTTCGTCCCCCTGGCGAGCGCGCTGCGCCGCGGCCGCCTCCCCGGCCTCGTCCTCCTGGACCCGCCGGGCGGGCTCCGGCTCGAAGCCCGCCCGGGCCGCTGGCGGGGTTGGTGGGGGAACGCACGCTGGGCCGCGCGCCTCCTGGAGGGGGCCGACCGGTGAATGCGCCCCGCCTGGTGCGTCGGCGCCCGGCGCCCGATGCCCGCCTGCCCGCCGACCTGCACCCGGTGTTGCGGCGGGTGTATGCCGCACGCGGCATACACCATCCCGAACAACTGGACCTGCGTTTGCATCGACTACACCGACCGGATGGGCTTCCGGACCTCGACACCGCCTCCGGGTTGCTCGCCCGTGCGATCATGCAGGGACAGCGCATCTTGGTGGTGGGCGATTTCGACGCCGACGGGGCCACGGGCACGGCCCTGGCCGTGCGTGCCCTGTCGGCCATGGGTGCCGCTGGGGTGAGCTTCCTGGTACCCAGCCGCTTCCGCCACGGCTACGGGCTCAGCCCCGCAGTGGTGGAGGCGGCCCTCTCCCTGGCCCCCGATGTGTTGCTCACCGTGGACAACGGCGTGGCGGCCATCGCCGGCGTGGCCGCCGCCCGCGCGGCGGGGATGCGGGTGGTGGTCACCGACCACCACTTGCCAGGCGAACGGCTACCGGACGCCGACGCCCTGGTGAACCCCTGCCTGCCCCGCTCCGGCTTTCCCAGCCGCGCCCTGTGCGGGGCGGGGGTGGTGTTCTACGTGATGGCAGCCCTGCGGCGGGCCTTGGAGGAACGCGGATGGTTCGGCCCCGCCCGTCCCGCGCCGCGACTGGCCGACTGGCTGGACCTGGTGGCCCTGGGCACGGTGGCCGACGTGGTGCCCCTGGACCACAACAACCGGATCCTGGTCCAGCAGGGCCTGGAGCGCATCCGCCGGGGCACCGGCAATGCCGGTATCCGCGCGCTCTTGGAGGTGGCCGGACGCGACCCCGCCCACGCCACGGCCGCCGATCTGGGGTTCGTGGCCGGACCCCGGCTCAACGCCGCCGGCCGCCTGGAAGACATGGAACTCGGCATTCGCTGTCTGTTGGCCGACGATACCGGCACCGCCCGCGAATGGGCCGAGGTCCTGGATCGGATCAACGGCCGCCGCCGTGTCCTGGAGTCTCGCATGAGCGCGGAGGCCGAGACGCAGGTGGCACGCCTGGCCACGGCGTCGCAGGGCCTTCCGGCCGTGCTTTGCCTGCACGATCCGGACTGGCACGAAGGGGTGATCGGCCTGGTGGCCGGCCGGGTGCGCGAACGTTTCCACCGCCCCGCGGTGGCCTTCGCCCGGGGCACCGAGGGCCGGCTAAAGGGTTCGGCCCGTTCCGTCCCGGCGTTGCACATGCGTGACGCCTTGGCCGCGGTGGACGCGCGTCACCCCGGGTTGATCGACCGGTTCGGCGGTCACGCCATGGCCGCGGGCTTGACGCTGGCGGCCCACCACCTCGCGGAGTTCTCCCAAGCCCTGGAAACTGCGGCGCTGCGGGCCCTGGGCGGGGCGCCACCGGTGGCCGAGATCGTCACCGATGGTCCCTTGGAGCCCCACGAGCTCGAGCTGGAGACGGCGCTGGCCCTGGAAGCGGGCGGCCCCTGGGGACAGGCCTTTCCGCCCCCGACCTTCGACGGTCGGTTCGAAGTCCTGGATGCCCGCCCGGTGGGTGGTGGGCGGCACCTGCGGCTGCTGCTCCGGCCGGAAACGGGACGACGTCCC
>Ga0256841_1000167_pt1 | contig 73273 bp, 66 predicted proteins | sample 356308metaG_FD_185971 | JGI IMG/M metagenome (GOLD analysis project Ga0256841, IMG submission 185971) | Hydrothermal vent microbial communities from Mid Atlantic Ridge, Atlantic Ocean - 356-308 | ecosystem: Environmental > Aquatic > Marine > Hydrothermal vents | place: Atlantic Ocean: Mid... | reverse complement strand
CGAAAGCAGACGCATGTTCCAAACCCTTACCAGAGCCAGACAGCCCCGCCGGCGGGACAAGACCATATCCTTTACCGGGTTTGCCGGCGGCCTGGTGACAGCCGTGCCGGCCGCCGAGCTGGAGCTGACCGAGTGCGCCCGCCTGATCAACCTGCGCGTGCTGGCCACGCGCGGGCGCCTGCAGGCGCGCGAGGGCGTGGCGCGCTATTCCAGCGCGCCCGTGCCCGGCAACGCCGGGATCATCTCCTGCGGCCCGGCGCGCATCGGGTCCGCCGACGTGGACCTTTTGCAGGATACGACCTTTAACCTCTACTACCTGGACGGCAGCCTGGCGCCGGTGGCCATCGGCGCCCTTTCCGCGGCCGCGCGCATCTACAACTACAACGGCGTCGCCATAATCTGCGACGGGTCGTACCTGAAATTTCTGGCCGACACCACCAAAATAAAAATGGCCTACGACGCCGGCACGGGCACCGCCGGCTACCAGTTCGACAACCTGGCCGGGGCCAAGGACAACACCCTGGCCCTGGGCAACGGCACCAACACCCGCCTGGCGTGGAAGTTTGTCTCCCAGGCCTGGGATGCCGGCTACACCATCCCGCCGGTCAAGGCCCGGGCCATGCTGAGCAAGAGCGGCAGCCCCGGCGGCGACATCACCGCCCGGGTGCGCAGGGGTTCCGACGACGGCGTGATCGCCGAGGCCGTGCTGGCCAAAGCCGACAACCTCACCACCACGGCCGAGCTGCAGGATGTGCTGCTGACGGCGACCGCGGAGATGGACCCGTCCACGCAGTACTACCTGAGCCTCGAGTACGCCGGCGGGGACGCATCCAACTATGTCAACCTGCACTGCAGCGCGGTGTCCGGCGGGCACGCCGCCATTTACACCACGGCCTGGACGGACGACACCGGCCGCGATCCCGTCATGGCGCTGTCGCCGGGCCGGCCGCCCAAGGCGTCCTTTGCGGCCATCTGGGACCGGCGCCTGTGGGTGGTCTCGCCGGCCACCCCGGGGCGCGCGGATTACTGCGGGCTGACGCACCTGGACTGGTCCACCCCCGGACTGGCGGGCTATGTCTCGGCCGTGGACGACAACGACGCCAACTATCCCATCGGCGCCATGGCGCCGCTGTACACGGACCTGTATTTGTTCGGCACCCAGGCCCGGCCCTATGTCTACCGCATCACCGGCGACGCGCCGGCCAACTACGCCGGCCGCCGGATCCTGCAGAAGATCTGGAGCGTTCCGGACGGCGTGGTCAACACGGTGTCGGATATCTGGAGCGCCTCGGATATCGGGGTGGAGACCATAACCGGCGTGCAGGCCTACGGCGACGTGCGCGCGCACCCGGTCTCCGAACCGGTGGCGGACCGCATCGACGGGTATTTCGACGCCGCCACAGCCCTGATGGCCTACTACCCGCGCCACGGGCAGTGCTGGCTGGCCATGCCGGCCTACCACCGCATCCTGGTGGCGCGCGTGGTCTCGCCGGTGGTGCGCCGCGGGGCAATACAGCCGCGCTATCCCTGGATGGAATACGAGTTGTACCGCGCCGATTTTTCGGCGGACGGCTACGGCTGGGAGGCCTCATCGGGCGGCACGCACGAATATTACCTCGTCGGCCAGCAGGTCATGCTGGGCACGGCCGCCGGCGGCTACCTGGGCACGGCCGACGGCGCCGGCGGCATTTTGCTGGCGCAAAGCGCGGTCGTGGACCCCGGCGTGGAAGCCGCGCCGGATTTTGTCACCGTCGACGGGCAGGTGGCGGTCAAGGGCACCCCCGGCAGCCTGGCCAACGGCAGCTGGGGGTACGGCGACAACGACTCCCTGGGGTTTAACACCCTGTACTACCGCGACGACGACGGCGACCCGGGGACCACCGGCAAACGCCTGATGTCGGTGCTGATGCCCACCTGCATGGCCGCGGCCCACGGCGAGCTGATGCTGGGCGGGTCGGACGGCTACCTGTACACCACCGACAACAGCACCTACCTGGACAACAGCGGCGTGCACACCTATCCGCGCATGCGCCTGGCCGGCGTGTCCCTGCCTTTCCGGTCCGCCAACCTGACCGGCGTGCAACTGGTGGCCTCGGGGCGCGCCGGCGTTACGCTTGACATGCAGCTGTTTGTCAATGGAGCGGATTACCGCCCGGCGCTGACCCTGCCCATGGCCACGCCCATCAGCGACGGCCTGACGCTGGCCGAGGCCACCATGAACCTGGCGGACGCCACCTTCCCGGTGGCCCCGGGGCCGGCCGCGCTGCCCTGGAAAAAGCTGAACATCAACGCGCGCAGCTTCCAGCTGGGCGCCGAAAACATCCTGGTCACCGGGCCGGCGGTGTACATCGACGGCTTTGTGCTGCGGTACAAGCCGCTGCAGCAGTAGGACGCAAAGAAAATGACGATCGAAAACTACCCGGACAACATCACCGTCAAAGAGGCCATCCAGAACCGCATGAAAGGCGACCTGGATGAACTGTGGAACCTGGTGCAGTCCGCCACGGCCGGCTCCGGCGTGCTGGTGTCGGCCTCGGACGTGGTGGGCTACCTGATCGACAAGCTGGTCGCCGGCACCGGCATCACGATCACCAAAAAGGCTGCCGGCGGCAGCGAGTCGCTGCAGATATCAACAGCCGCCGCCGTGGTCACCGATGAAAGCGCCCTGGGCACCGGGAAAGTGGACGGCGAGGTGCGCACCTGCGCGGGTTCGGGCAACCGCTACAACTGGGACCAGACGAACCTGAAATGGCGCATCATCGGGTGCAACATCTACGCCAGCGCGCCGGCGGACACGGTGTACACGATTCCCGACGGCACCATCGCGGTGATCGCCGGCATCGTCAAGATGTACACCGGCGGCGCCTGGAAGGAAGTGGGCGCCAGCCAGCTGCCGGTGGGCGCCATCGTGCCCATGCCGGTGGGCACCGTGCCGGACAACTACGAAGAAGCCGACGGCGCGGCCATATCCCGCACCACTTTCGCCAAGCTGTTCGCCGTGATCGGCACGGCCTACGGCGACGGCGACGGTTCCACCACCTTCAACAAACCCGACCTGCGCGGCTACACGCTGCGCGGCTGGGACCACGGCGCGGGCGTGGATCCGGATGCCGCCGGCCGCACGGACCGCGGCGACGGCACCACGGGCGATGCCGTGGGGACCAAGCAGGCGGATGAATTTAAGAGCCATAATCATACTTATTATTCTCACGGAGTCGGCACGCCCGACGTTACGCTTGCGGCCGGATCGGATTACGGTTGGCATACCGGTACCGGGCCATTTGGCACCGGATCTTCCGGCGGCAACGAGACGCGCATGAAAAACGTCAATGTGATGTACTGCATCTATACCGGATAACGGAGGCATGGACATGCCCTTACTCGACAATCACAGCTACGCCGGCCACTGGCAGCCGCAGTGGGGCGACTGGCATAACATGAGCTGGCAGCAGATGACGCCGGCCCAGCAGGCGGCGCGGGTGGCCGATGACAACGCCTGGCAGCGCGACCACGGCCTTTTGCCCAAGGCGCCGGCGCCGTCCGCGCCGTCCTTTGATTTCGGCGCATCGGCCGGCGGGAGCCTGCCGGAGCTGTTCCAACCGAATCTATTCCCGCACAGCAGCAGCAGCAGCTTCGCCGGCCTGTCCAAAAAATCGCGCGACCTGATCGAGGGGATCATCCCGGACCTGGTGGCACGGGCCAAGGACCTGCCGGCGGCCATCGACCAATACACGCAAAACGCCGCGCACCTGTACGAGCGCCAGACGCGCCACGCCCTGGACACCCAGCTGCCGGGGCTGCTGGAAGCCTTGAGCCGGCGGCGCATGCTCAACTCCTCGGTGGGCGCGGATGCCATTGCGCAGCTGGGCCGCGCCGTGGTGCCGGGATATGCCGACAAGTCGTTTCAGGCGGCCATGGAGGCCGCCAAGATGCACGCCGGCCTGCCGTCGACGCTGGCGCAGATCGCGTCCTTGGCCAAGTACAGCAAGGGCCAGGCGGAGTACAGCAACCCGCTGGCGCCGTACCAGATGCTGTCGCAGTTCGTGACGGCGTTTTAGACAAAAAAGGGGTTAAAACCATGTTCGGGATCGATGACCTGATCGGCAGCATCGCCGTTTCCGCCGGCGGCAAACTGCTGGACAACGTGTTCGGCGGGCACAAGGGCCATGCCAGCCGGAGCGTCAGCCGCGCGCCGGCGCCCTGGGAGCCGGACGCCAAGAAGGTCTGGGACAGGTATATCGGCCGGCTGACCGCCGGCGGCATCGGCGGCCGCGCCGGGCAGTACGAAAGCGAGCTGGCGAACCTGGCGGGGCAGCTTTCGCGGCCGGCGTTTTCCGTTTCCATCGGCGGCCAGGCCGTGCCGGTGGTGCCCAGACGCAACATATCGCTGCTGGCGGCGCTGTCGGGCAACGCCGCCGACCGCTTCGGCGCGTCGCAATACGAAAACAACCTTTTGCACGACACCGCCATGGCCCTGGAGGCCATGCGCTACCGTCTGCCGCAGGTCGGCGAAAGCGGCGAGTTGTCCCGCACGCCGGGGCTGCTGGAGACCCTCGGCCAGGGGGTGGATATCTGGGGCAGGGTCAGCCCGCTGTTGGCCGCCGGCGACACCACCACCAACGGCGCGCTTGATGCCGGTTTCTGGCCGGCGGAAGGGCCGCAGCAACTGCCGCATATGTAGACAGAGGTGAACCATGGGAGTTTTGAACGCACTGGCGGAAATGGAGCGCCTGAACACCATCGGCGCGCAGCGCGGCGCAACCCAGATTAAAAACTACCTGCAGGCCGAGCGCGACCGCGCGCTGGGCAAGCGTTTTTTTGAAAACTACGACCCGTCCCCGGAAGGCCTGCAGCGTTTTGCCGCCGACCACAACCTGGACATGCCCGCGCTGGCGCGCTTCACCGCCCTGGTCAAGGGATTCGAAGATTTCGCCAACAACCGCGCCGACGCCCAGGCGGCCTACACCAACGCCCTGTCGCGGTTGACAACGGCCCTGCGGCCGCAGACCAGCAACGTATCCCCGGGCCAGCGCATTGTGGACCAGGCCAGCGGGAGAGTAATCTACACCGCGCCGCCGGCGCCGGCGCAGCAAAAAGTGTTGCCGCCAAACGCTACGGTTTATGACCCAAGAACCCAGACGGGGGTCTACACCGCGCCGCCGGCGCCCGAGCGAAAATTACCACTGGCGCCAAGCACTACGGTTTATGATCCAAGAACCAATAAAGCGATTTTCACTGCACCGTCCGCGCCGCCGAAACAGGGCAGCCTGACGGCGGCGCAGAAGCAGGCCGCCGGTGACCTGAAAGACCTGCGCAACCGCTTTGCATCCTATTTCGGACGTTACAGCGCCATTGCCGCCAAACAGAACATTTTGACAAGCAGCCCTAAATCCCAAGCGATTGCCCGGCAGAACCTGACAGCGGCGCTGGCCCTGGCCCGGCAGTACAAAGCCGGCGGTCATTCGCCGGCCGAGTTGGGGCTGTCCCCGGAGACAATCGGGCAGCTGCTGGCCGCCGGCGCCCTGACGCGCGACGAGGCCGAGCAGGCGCTGCACGATCTTTTCCCGGAGGTGCGGTGAGTTTTCTGGACACATACGATCCGGCTTTCCAAAAGTCCCAAGAGGCACCTGCCGCAGCTTTTCTGGACCGCTACGATCCGGCGGTAAAGGGCCAAATGCCGGCCGGCAACCCAAGCGCCAGCTTTCTGGACCGCTACGATCCGGCCATGCAGCCCAAGCCGCCCGCCAAACCGGGCCTGCTTTCGCGGCTGGGCCGGGTGGTTAAGCCCTATATCGACAACCCCACCACGCGGGGATATGCCAGCCTGGCAACACACCCCATGCGGATCATATCCGGTGCATTGTCGGCCGCCGACCAGGCCCTGATGTTCCCCTTGTACGCCCTGGGCGGTGCCGCAGACGCGCTGCAGGCCGCTATCATGACCGGTGATCTGGAGAAAATCTACCAGGCCTTTAACCGCGGCATGGCGCGCACCGAAAAACAACTGCCGTATTACAAGCCGCCAACCCCCGAAAGCGAGCTGGTGGGGCGCACCGCTTTTGCACCCATCGAGGCCTTGCACCGCGCCGGCCGGGCGGTATCAGAGTTGTCCGTGCTGAAAGACAAACCAGCAGACACCGACTGGGCGGGCTGGCTGAAAGCCCAGGCGCGCGGCGGGTCGCAAATCGCCGGCGACCTGGCCGGCATGCTGGCCATGGGTAAAATATTCCACGGCAACGTGGAAAAGGGCGCACCACCGGAACAGATCGCCGCCCTGGCGCGCAAAAGCGATGAGCTGCGCCGACAGTTCGCCGATGAATACGGCCTGACACCCGAAGCCGCCGGCCGCATCCTGACCGGCCAGGAAACAGGAGGTATGCATGCCGAAAAAACTGGAACAGAAGCTCAAGCGGGAAGCGGACCGCCGGGGCCTGAAGGGCCGCCAGCGCCGGGCCTACATCTACGGGACCTTGAGAAAGACCGGCTGGAAGCCATCCGGCAGGGCACGGCGGCGCCGGTAAACACCCTTTTGTCCCAGCGCATCAAAGGGCTTGCCGAGCAGGCCAGGGCCGCCCTGCCGCCCGGGCAGGGGTTTGAGCTGGTGGGGGCGCCGCGCACGGATCTGCGGCAAAGCGAGGGGATCCGGCAGTTGAAAGGCCGCCTGAAAGAAAAAGTCCGCGCGCGGGAAATCGCGGCGGCACCGGAGATTGCCGTTGCCGGCAATATCCCCCGCAGCCTGGGCCTCGGCCGCGAACGCCCGGCGGCCACCCGGCTGCGCGGCCGCCTCGAGGAGCTGGGCAAAATATCATGGAAGAACGCACGCGGCGAGGTGGTCGACATGCCGCGATCCGTGTCCTACGTATCCAACAACAGAACCGGCCTGCCCTGGGAGGACGTGCAGCAGATCCTGCGCGACGAAGGCTGGATCGGCCCGGACGAAAGCCTGCCTGAATTACTGCGCACGGATCCGCAGGGCACGCTGAACCGGCGGCACCCGGTCACGGCGGGGGAGATTTTCGACCTGCCGCGCAACCAGTTGTCAAAAGAAGAAAAACGGCTGCGGGACGAACTGGAGCAGCCGGACAAGCAGCAGTACAGCGACGATGAGATCGCCCAGCTGGAAAAAGAGCGCCTGGCAAAAGAGCGCCAAGAACAGGGACTGACCGAAGAAGAGCAACGGAACCTGGACGCGCTGACAGACTTTTTCGACCAGGTGAGCCAGCCCGGGCGCGTCGCGGAAACGCCGTCGGGATATCGCGCGGGAGTTCCCAGGGACTTTAACGGCATTTTCGCACAGGCCACAATCCCGGCGCAGCACGTGCCGCAGATCGTCATCGACGACGCCACCGCCGCCGATGTCATCCGGCGGAACCTGGCCGGCAAACCGCGTCCGGTATTAGAACAAAAACACCCCAAACTGGTGCTGACCGGCGGACCGCCCGGCGCCGGCAAGAGCACCGGCCTGGCGCGCCTGGGAATCGACAAGGCGGCCCTTAAGCAGATGGTGCATGGCGATGCCGACGCCATCAAGGAGCAACTGGGCTACGCCGACAGGGCGGCCCAGGCGCACGAGGCCAGCAGTGACATCAACAAAGAGCTGGTCGACCAGGCCATCAAGCGCGGCTACGACGTGGTTTACGACAGCCTTTTGTCCAGTTACCCCACCGCCAAGAGATTGATCGAAAAACGCCTGGCCAAAGACAACGGCGAAGTATCCATCAGTTTTACAAACATCGACGCCCCGACATCAACCGCCCGCTCCATCGCGCGGGTGATGAAAAATGAAAGCGACCGCATCATCCCCTTAGATGTAAGCATCAAGGGACACAACTACTCGCTGCCGACCTTTATACAGCTTTTCAAGGAGTACAAGGACAACCGGCGCGTCGCTTTTTCCCTGGTGGACAACAACGTCGATTTTAAAAAACCGCGGGTTGTAATGACCAAAAGGATAAACGAACCCCCAAGGATCCATGACCAGGCCCTGTTTGACAAGTTGATGGGAATTGATTATCATAAAACTGGAGGTGGCAAATATGAAAGGGTACAGAGCATACATCCGGAGGGGCTTAGACGAATATCTGGAGAAATCGCTGCCCGAGCTGAGAAAATCGTACAAGCCCATCGGCAAGCACAGGCCCGAGGATTACGAGAGAGCCAACAAGTTTTTCGACGCCCTGGTCGAGGGACAGAAACAAATCTGGCCGCCGCCGGAAGAATAAGCCGGACATCCCCTTATGACATCCCACACCCCCAACAGGCGCAACTGGCTTTTGGTCCGCCGCGGAAAAGTCGAGTATCTGCCGACCGACAAGCTGCAGCCCGAATGGGTATATCCTTCGGACAACCCGGACGAGACAGCGCCATACGGCTCGAAACCACGGGAAACATCAAAGGTAAAGATTATTTCGTTCGCAGCGCGGACGAAGCCGCCAGCCTCCTAGCCCCCCTGCGTAAAAAGGCGCAAGAAGAAGCCTACCTGGTCATCACCGACAAGCACGGCCGCATCCTTGAAGTAGAACGCCACACCAAGGGCCTTAAAGCCGCCAGCCAGCTGGATATCCCCCAAATGGCCGGCCGGGCTTTCAACACGCCGGAAGCCGCCAACGTCTATTTTGTCCACAACCATCCGTCAGGAGACCCGCTTCCCAGCCCGCACGACATGCAGGCCGCCGGCCAGCTGGGGGACTTCCTGCGCCTAAAAAACATCAAACTGCAAAACCTGGTGATCGGCCGCCGTCAGTATGCACGGTTTGATCCCAGGGCCGCCCATCCCGCGGACACCGCTGCTGACTTGCGGCCCATCCTGAGAACCGCCACCATACCGGTGCGCGAGCGCACACTGAAAAAATTACCGGCCACCGAAAAACTCAACGATCATGTCGAAGTGCGCGATTATCTCAAAAAAAATAACCTCATGGATCAAGAGGGCGCCATTTTGTTGGATGCCAAGCTGCACCCGATGGGCGTTTGGCGCTACCGTCCGGGCCAACCGATGCGCGATTTCGCCGCCGACTTGATCGGCGCGGTGGAGCGCCACAACGCCAGCATGGTGCTGCCGTTTTTTAAATCCAGCATCATGAAACCGGAGCGCGATAATTTACGCAACGCCATCTGGAAAGTGCGCGATGCCACCCAGATCACGATCCCCGATATCGTCCTTTCCGACACCGGTATGGACGCCAGCCAGGCGTCTCATTCGTCCACCCGGCGCGTGCCGGCCAGAGACCATACATCCGGAGCCGTAAGGGATTTGAACTCGGGAACACGCTTGTACGGCGGCCTGCCGCTGCAGGCGTTGTCCGAAGGGGCCCGGTTTTGGGAAAAGTATATCGGCGCGCCGGTCTGGGACAAGTGGATCATGGGCAAGATCCCGGACGCCCTGGAGAAAATCCCGGTGGCCGGGCGCGGGGTTTCCGCCATGCGCCGGGCGCTGGATTATAACTACCGCGGCGACTTAAAAGACAGCCCCGGGTATGTGCGCAGCCTGGACAAAATGCGCCGCGGCCGGCAGATCGGCGCCGAGTACGGCATCGATTTGGGAAACCGCCTGCAATCCGTGCCCGAGGACAGCCAGCTGCGCATCGGCCAGGCGATCACCGGGCAGGACGTATCGTTGTCGCCGGCGGAAGAAAAACTGGCCTCGGAGGCCTCCTGGGCGCTTTTGGAGCTGGGCAAGCAGGCCGTGGACGCCGGGCTGCTGGATGAAAAGACCTTTTTTAAAAACGCCGGGCGCTACATGCCGCGGCTGTACACCAGCAAGGAGTACCAAGGCTTATTGTCGCGCTACGGCGAAAGGGCGCCCGAGCGCCTGGACCTTGAGCGCTTCCGGCGGCGCAAGGACATCCCGGCGGAGATCCGCCAACAGATGGGCGAGATCCTGACGCCGGGCTACCCGGTGGCCAAGGGCATTGTGCAGCTGTCCCACAGCATCCAGACGGCGCGCTGGCTGGCGCGCATCGCCGAGAACCCGGACTGGGCCTATACGCCCAGGCCGCCGGCGGACGTCATCGCGGCCGTCAAGGGCGAGATCGCGGACGCGCGCGCGAAGAACAAACAAGCGCCGCTGTCCGATGTGCTGGAGCAGGTGGCGGCCGCGCACCCGGACCTGAATATTTATGCGCGCAAAATAAAAACCGGTAAAGGCTGGCGCACCCAAACGGTGATCGAAAAGGCCGGCGAGATCCCGGCAGGGTTTGTAAAGCTGCCGCAAAACCAAAAACTGGGCGCGCTTGCCGGCGCCTGGGTGCACCCGGAGATCGCGCGCGACGTCAACTGGACACTGAAAGCGCCCGCGGCCGCCGACCGGATCATCCGTAAGCTGACCACCAAGTGGAAGTCCGGCAAGGTGATCTGGAGCCTGAAAACCCACGTGCGCAATATGTACGCCAACGCCCTGTTGGCGCACCTGGGCGGCCAGCCGCTGTGGTCGCAGCCGCTGTATTTGGCGCGCGCGGCGCGCGAAATGCGCAGCCGCGGCAAGTATTGGCGCCTGGCCAAGCGCGAGGGGTTGCTGTCGTCAACCTTTGTGTCCGGCGAGCTGCGCGACCTGTACGACCGCGTGGAGCGGCAGATGGCCGGCGTCAAGGCCGGGTCCCTGGAGGACACCCTGACGGGCATCGGCAAGGCCGTGACCGCCATCCGGCGCATGGGCAAAAAGCTGGGGGACGCCTACCAGGCGGAGGAGGAATGGTTCAAATTAAGCAAGTTCATGCACGACATGCAAAAACGCGGCATGACGCCCGAGCAGGCCGCCGCCGATGCCAGCAAGTGGCTGTTTGACTACGGCCGCGTGACGCGCTTTCAGGAGCGCTACCGCAACAGTTTGCTGGGGGCACCGTTTGCCACCTTTACCTTCAAGGCGATCCCGCGCGTGCTGGAGGCGGCCGTTAAAACGCCCCAGCGGTTTATCCTGCCGGCGGCCATTATCTGGGGCCTGGAAGAGGCCGCGCGGCGGGATGCCGGTGATACGCGCGAGACGGCGCAGCTCAAAAAAAAGGCGCGCCCGGACTGGATGGGCGGTCATTTTTTGGGGCTGCCGTGGCTGCCGAACTTCGCGCGCGTGCCGGTGACGGACAATTTCGGCCGCGACCACTGGCTGAACCTGTCCTACATGACGCCCTGGGGCGACCTGGGCGAGTCCGGCGGCTGGGGCGGGATCCCGGGCGGGCTGCAGCCCTTTTCGCATCCCTTTTTGAAAGAGGCCATCCAGCAGGGGACCAATTACGACTGGTTCTGGAAACAACCGATCCTAAAGCCGGAAGATGTCGCTGGGCAGAGCGGTGCCCAGCGCGCCTGGACAGAGTTTAAGAAACGCGGCGCGCATTTGGCGCAAACCATGTTGCCCACGCCGGTGATGGATATCGGCAAGGTGTATGACGCCCTGCGCGGCAAGCCCGACTACCGCGGCCGCGAGCGCGGCCTCGGGATCGTGCTGGCGGACGTGCTGGCGGGGCTGAAAATGTACCCGGTGGACTATATCGAGCAACTGGATCGGCGGCTGGCAAAATTGAATCCAACGCAAAGCGACGCGGCACGGCAGATCATGGGCCGCATCAAGACCGCGCGGCGCCAAAAGGCCGCCGTTGCGGCGCGCGGCGGATCGACGGAGCTCTACGACCGCCGGATCGCCGGGTATGTGGACCAGTTACAGGGCCTGGCGCGGCAGGCCGCCGGTGTCCGTGAGCTAAGAAGCAGACTGCAGAAGAGGTAAGGCATGAAAAACTTGATTAAAGTTGCATTGATTTTTTTACTTGCCAGCCTGCCGGCCCTGCCGGCGGCCGCCACACCCTCGGTCCAGCCCCTGATCAACATGACCATCGAGACCAACCCGGGCATGGACACGATCTTTTACGGGATCATCAACCCGTCCACGACGCCCCAGGACCGGCGCATCAGCCTGCAGGTGATCGCCGACAAGGTGGAGGGCGACCTGGTGGCCGCCGACATCCCGGACCTGTCGGCGACCTACCAGACGGCGGACCCGGAGCTGGCCGCTTTGGCCGGTCTGACATCCGCCGCCGACAAGTTGCCGTATTTCACCGGCAGCGGCACGGCGGCAACAACCGCCTTTACCGCTTTTGCGCGCAGCATACTCGACGACGTGGACGCCCTGGGCGTGCGGACGACCATCGGTGCGCAGGCGCAGGATGCCGACTTGACCACCCTGGCCGCGGGTGCGGCGGATGCGGTTGTGTATTACGACCAGTTCGGCGCAGCCCAAATGCTGGCGCTGGGGGGATACGGGTATGTGCTTAAGTCACAGGGCAGTGGCTCGGCGCCCGTTTTCGCGCCGATCACCCCCAACGAGATCGGCGCCCAGCCGCAGGACGTCGACCTCAACACCCTGGCCGGAGGCAATGCCTGGGTGACCTTTTACCGCGACGGCAGCCAGGTCATGCAAGCGCTGCCCCTGGGCACCGCCGGCTATGTGCTGACATCCAACGGGCCGGCCGCCGGCCCCACCTGGCAGGCCCCCGGCGGCAGCGGCGCGACAACCTTTTTGGGCCTGACGGACACGCCGTCGGCCTACACCGGCCACGCGCTGGAGTACCCGCGTGTCAACAGCACGGCAGACGGGATCGAGTTTGTGCCGAGCAACCCGGCGCCGTGGATGCATCCGATCACCAAAGACAGCCCGACTGCTGCTACTTATCGCTGGTTCAAGGCCGACAAGACGCTGACGGTTACGGGTCTCGATGTCATCGAAGCCGCGGGCGATACCGGCAGCATTACGGTTGATGTGCAGGAGTGCTCGTCCACGGGGACGAGCTGCGTATCCATACTTTCAGCAGCGGTGACCGCTTCGGCTACAGGGACATCGGCGACCATCAGCGACACCAGCATCGCGGCCGGGGCCTGGGTGCAGATCGTTTACGGCACGCCTTCCGGGACTGTCAGCCAGGTGGCGGCGACCCTTAAGGGGACGTACTAATGAAACGCATACTGTTGATTTTAGCCTGTCTGGTTGTAGCAATTGCTACACCCTCGATCGGGCAGATGATTGTGGGCAGCCCATCCGGCGGGTCGGCGGCCTGGTATTACCCGGCCGGGATTACCGACACCAGTGATAACGCTGAAACGACCAGTGGCTGGCAGGAGAGCGCGTATGTTTACGGAGGCCGGATACAGGCCGGGGCGACTGGTACGGCAACCAAGATAGCGGTCAAGCTATCGACAAGTGAAGCTACAGCAACCGGCGTTAAGATCGGTCTGTATGACGACAGCAACAACCTGCTGGCGCAGTGTTCGACAACTGCGCCAAGCAGTACTGCTTGGGCCGAGTGTACGATCAGCCAGTCCGTGACCAGTGGAACATACTACAGAGTATTTGCCAGCACTGAAACAAATAACTTTGCTCATCGCTACACGACCGGGCAGACCGGGTACTACGGCACTTGTGCTTATTCTTCGGCGATGTGCGATCCTCCCGCAAGTGTCGGGAGCGAAGCCAACGGGTATGCGGCGAGGATGTGGATACAATGAAAAAACTTTTATGCTTAATCTGTTTTTGTCTGCTGGCACCGGCCATTGTTTTTGCTGACGCCTCTTGCACCGATCAGGCGTCATGCCAGACGGCTGTCAACAACGCCGTGGACGGCGACACGATCACGCTGACGGCAAGCGACAGCGCCTGGAATACATCGCTCATAATAAGCGGCAAAGGGATTCATTTTAAAGGGTCGAGTGGAGCAATCTCGATCAGCGGCAGCGCGTCCCCGCTTATTTCGATCAGCAAGGACGCAACAGACCACGTTGAAATCAGTAATCTCACGACCAGCGGCCCGGCCATTGACATCAGCGGCACGGGCAAGTCGGTGATCATACACGACTTATCTGCATCTAACGATACAGCTACGGGAATTATCACTTTCTATGTCAACGGTGCGCTGGTTTACAACTGCACCTTTGAAAACTCAACCCCGGATGTGCAGGGGGTATACGGGCTACAGGCCAAGAACACGGGCGGCTTAAGTGACTGGCAGACGGCCTCAACCCTGGGCGGCGCGGACACCGACGGTGAGCGCAATATCTATATCGAGGGGTGTACTTTTAATTACCTGACAAACGCCGCCATAGACGCCGATGACGCCAGCCGCCTCGTGGTTCGATACTGCACGTTCAACAACTCAGCGGCCGCCGGGCATGGTTACTGTTCGTCCGCTATCGGCGCCCGGACGTGGGAGTTTATCAACAACGATTTTGTGTATACCGAGTATTCCACCAATAGGGGTAATGTTGCCAATGGCTGGATCAAGATGCGCGGCGGCACGGGGGTTATCACCGGCAATAACTTTGATGTATTGTCCGGGACCTGGGGCAGCAAGCCTTCGATCTCTTTGGCTGTGTGGGAGGTCGGAAGCGGCGAGAACTGCGGACAGAGCGGGTGCTGCACAAGCTATCCCTGTACGCGGCAGATCGGTCAGGGGCACAACGGTACGAGCCAGATCACCGATCCGGTTTACATCTGGGGCAATACCAATACCGGCACGATTGAGCTTGACGGCAACGACCCTGCCTGCGGCACGCTGACAATATCAGATGTGCTACAGGCGGACAGGGATTACTACCTGGCAACCAAGTCCGGTTACGCCGAGTACACTTGCCCGCACCCGCTGGCCGGGACCGGCAGTTGCAGCGGGGTCGGCGCGAGCGGATACACGGTTGGCGGCGGAGGCGGTGGTGGAAGTAGCACGCGTTATCCTATGTTTAATGGATCGTCCGTATTTACCGTTGGAGGACAACCGGCAACAAGTCAATAATTTGGAGCGCATCAGATGGCTGAGCTACATAAAAACTATTGCGACAGCTGTTTAGATCATGGGCATCGCATTGAAAGATGTGAAAAAGCGATCAGCGCCCATGACAAATGCTTACTTCAGAAGGTGCCCATGCGGCTGTTTCTTTGGCTTATCGGCGCGCTGGCGTTTTTTACCGTAATTGTTATCGGCGGCGCGCAGTGGAAAATCGTCGCCGATATCGCCCAGATCCGCACGCAGGTGGCCATCCACAGCACCGAGATGCGGGCCATCGAAAGGCACCTGGGGTGGAAGCGATGATGAAAATCCGCAACGACCCGGCCGGGTTCGGCTATTACGGTGCGCCGCGCGGGCCGCACCGGTATCACAAGGGGGTCGATATTTGCTGCGTCCCCGGGGACCCGGTGCTGGCGCCCATCGCCGGCAAGATCGTGCGCGTGGCCCGGCCCTACACCGGCCGCGATCTGTCCGGCGTGCTGATGCGCAACAAGGAGCTTGCGCTTTTGCTGTTTTACTTCGAGCCGACGCCCGGCCTGGTCGGAGAGTACGTGCGCCAGGGCCAGGTGATCGGTCTTTGCCAGGACGTCACCAAGCACTATCCCGGCCAGGGCATGACGGCGCATCTGCATCTGCAGGTGCGGGATATGGATCCTTTGTTATTGATCAACAACCGGGTGCAATCACCCATCGGAGACGACAGCCATGCGAACACCTTTTTACGCAGTTCTAGCCGCACTTTTGATTTGCGCCGGGTGCGCATCCATGGTGGACAACCCTAAGATCAACCCGGAGTACGCCAAGCAGCTGGAAATGTGGCAGCAGTATGCGGAAAAAATGGCCAGCCACAAAATCATAGAGTTTGTCGGCACAGAAAAAGAGCCGGTCAAGATCGTCGGCAAGATGGTTTATTATGGCCCGCTCAACCTGTCGCCGCCCCCCGGGTATCATCCGCCGCCGGGTAATTTCGCGGTGTTTATGGGCACCCTTGGCAAGGCCGTGCCATATGCCACGGGGGCCTTTGGCCTGCATGTATTGGACAGCGTGGCCGCACGCGGGATTGACTATGCCGCGCGGCAGCGGCCGCCCGGTCCGGTCAACACCACACAATACACCTTTAACGGCAATGCCAACGCCAATGCCGGATCCGGCAGCGTGGAGTGGAATATCGACAGCAAAAACCCGGCCACCGACAATTCCGCCACGGCACCGCCCGTGGTGGTCGGAGGTCCGTAAATGCTGAAGCTGCGCCTGATTTTGTGGGGGCTATGGCGCCTGGGCGGCAATGAAGCGCTGGACTTGTACTTGTCGAGCTGGGAGGACCGTTGCCGGCCGGAGGTCGATAACCAGTTGAGCGGCCAGCGCAAGCGCGAGATCCTGCGGATCTGTAAGGCGATACGGCGCAAATTCGGCCTTGAGCGGAGGGATTGCGATGAGCCCGATAGTCAGGAGGGTAACCCCGACCAAATTATGTGACCTGTGGCGCCGGCGGCGACAGCTGGACGAAAATATCCGCTTGACCCTGGTGCGCATCGAAAAATACCGCGCCTGCGTGCGCGAAAACGAGCGACACCTGGAGGACCTGCGCGCCGAACGCGACATCGTGCTGCGCGGCATCCGTAAAATGGAGGCAGAAAATGAACAGGCTGGCTGAATTTATCCGCGCCACGGCGCCCAAGACCTTTGCCCGGCGCACCCTGGCGATCCTGCTGGTGGGCACTTTTTGTGCCGTGGCCATTATTGGCGCCGACCGGGCGCACAGTGTCAAAGAGGTGATCGAGGTGCTGAAAGTGGTGGGCGGACCGGTGTCCACGGTGGTGGCGCTGTATTTCATGGCGCGGGCATCCAACGGACGGGAGAGTTGAGATGATGGAGATACCCAAACCCGGCACAACGGTATCAACCAAAGATGCGATCGCGATTTGCAATGCCCACGGCAAAACGGATCTGGCCAGGCGCCTGCAGGACAACCTGGACCGGCTGCCGGCAGAATGGATTTTTGATGGGTGTTCCTGCTGGTATCAGACCTGGCGAGGGCATCCGGTATACCAGGTTTGTTTCTGGCATGACGTCGCCTACCTGATCGGCGGCGACGAAGCCATGCGGCTGGAGGCCGACCTCGAACTGGCGCTGGGGCTCGTGCGCATGACCCGCAGCGTGGATTTTGCCGAGATCACCCTGGCCGGGGTGCGTATCGGCGGCGCCGGCGCCTGGCGCAAAAACTTTTCGTGGGGGTACGGGCAAAAGGCTGCGGCCTAGCCGGATTTGCACGCCGCTGTGTCTAATGAGACATTAGACAAAATTTTTAAAAAATCGCACCGAAATTAAATAAAAAAAGCGGCTTATGCCGCTTGACGGTGTGCGTCCCGAACGCTGTGCTCTACCAGACTGAGCCACTTCCCGAGGTATGGTGAAATGCTGCTGCTTTTATGCCGGCGCCTGCCGGCCGGCAAAAGCATAGACGGCCTGAATCTATGATGACGCAAAATTTTTGTCAATTAAAAATTGACTGCGATGTGCCGCGCCGGCCGTTTCAGATAAAAGGGTTGCGCATTACGATGGTCTGATCCCGGCCGGGGCCCACCGAAATGATGTCGATGGGCGTTTCGGTCAGCTGTTCGATGCGCTCCAGGTACCGGCGTGCATGCAAGGGCAATTTGTCACGGCTGCGCGCGCTCGAGATGTCTGCATGCCAACCTGGCAGGGTTTCGTAGACCGGTTGGCATGCGGAAAGCAGCTTGAGGCTGGCCGGGAAGTGGTCGACGGGTCTGCCGTCGGCCAGATACCCGGTGCAGATGCGGATTTCATCCAGACCGTCCAGGACGTCGAGCTTGGTGATGGCCAGTCCGGTCAGGCCGTTCAGTCGTGCGGCATTCTGCAGGATCACGGCATCCAGCCAGCCGCAGCGCCGGCGTCGGCCGGTGGTGGCGCCGAATTCGGCACCCTTTTCCTGGATGCGCTTGCCCGTATCGTCGAAAAGTTCGGTGGGGAAGGGGCCTTGGCCAACGCGCGTGGTGTAGGCTTTGACGATGCCGATCACATCCGTTATGACCCCCGGACCGACGCCGGCGCCGCAGCAGGCGTTTCCCGCCACGGTATTGGATGAGGTCACAAAAGGATACGTGCCGTGGTCGATGTCCAGATGGGTGCCCTGGGCGCCTTCGAAGAGCAGCTGACGGCCGGCGCTAACATCCCGATGAAGGGCTGCAGAGACATTGGTCACATGCGGCGCCAGCCGCTTGGCATAAGCGCGGTATTCTTCGATGACCGCTGCAGGGTCCATCGGCTGATCGTTTAGAAAATTCTGCAGATAAAAGTTTTTCTCCACCAGGTTACGGCGGACTTTTTCGGCAAGCATGTCGCCATCGATGAGATCTACAAAACGAATCCCCTGGCGCGTGGCCTTGTCTTCGTATGCTGGACCGATGCCGCGCCCGGTGGTGCCGATTTTCTGATCACCCTTGTGTTTTTCACGCGCATGATCAATGCGTTTGTGGTAGGGCATGATGATATGGGCTTTTTCGCTGATTTTCAGCTTAGCAGGGCCGGCGTCCACACCAAGGGCTTGCAGGTAGTCGATCTCATCAATCAGCACCGCCGGGTCAACCACCAGGCCGTTGCCGATATAGCAGGCTTTGCCCTGCAGGATGCCGGACGGGATCAGGTGGCAGATGGTCTGTTTGCCGTTGACCACCAGCGTATGCCCGGCATTGTTGCCGCCCTGGAAACGGACGACACCGTCGGCGTTTTCTGCCAGGAGATCAACGATCTTGCCCTTGCCCTCATCACCCCACTGGGTGCCGACAATCACAATGTTTGCCACAGCTTGCTCCTTGTGTTGATCGTAAAAGATGGATGATGCTAGCGCCGGCGGCGGAAGAAATCCTGCATCAGCTGCTGTGCCTCTTTTTCCCGTACCCCCGCCACGATTTCCAGCCGATGGTTTAAGCGCCTGTCGCGCGAAAAGTCGTAAAGCGATCCGGCACCCCCCCATTTGGGGTCGGGGGCACCGAAAACCAAGCGCTTGAGGCGCGCATGCAAGATGGCGCCCATGCACATCAGGCAGGGCTCAATAGTTGCATAAAGGGTTGTGCCCAACAATCTGTAATTATCTATCTTTAAGGATCCTTCCCTAAGCGCCAGGATCTCGGCATGGGCACTTGGGTCGACACGCTGGATGGTCTGGTTGTGCGCTCTTGCCAGAATCCGCCCGGATTGGGCGACGAGTACCGCGCCCACCGGAACTTCTCCGCTTTGTCCAGCTTTTTCGGCCGCTTCAAGCGCCATGTCCATATACTGCAGCACCATGTCCTTCAATTAAGTCAATTCGGATTTTTGTTCAACATTAAAATTTACTCGGGCGTTAACTTGTCATTGACAACCTCGGCCATTTGGCCTATGAACCGTTCCATCAAACCGTGCATGCGCCCGTAGCTCAGTCCGGATAGAGCGCCGGACTACGAATCCGTAGGCCGCAGGTTCAAATCCTGCCGGGCGCACCATAGAGATCAAGGGGCTATAGCAATTTTGCTGTGCCCCTTTTTTAATTTTGCAGCATGCGGAATTTTCAAAATGGTGTTGCGCCGGCCTGAAAATTTTCAAGCTTGTTTTGTCCTTATCTGACAATGCCCGTGGTATCCGCTATGTAACAGTCGAAAGGTGGGCACCATGGAAGCATCAAACTTTATCTGGGACGAACCAAACCGGCACGCAAACAGAGCGGTCGGGGTGAAAGCGCCACGCTGGAATCACGAGCGTTCTCAGGGACAGTGTTGGTGCAAATAGACGTAGGCTGCATCTGGCGACTTTCAAAAAGAGACCGGCAACGGATCACTAAATGTCAAATACCGGCATCAGTCACCGCACAGGCGCGCCGGAGTCAATAGATGCGTTTTCCGGCAGGGGCGGATTCAGGACTAAGCGTCTGTTTTGGCTTGCCAAACGAGGCAAAATAACGGATAAACAGAACTGGTGTCGTTTCCCGGCCCAAAGGAGGGATCTCATGCGGAGCGATCAGTTATCCCGACAGTGACGCGTACTCCGGCAGATCGAGGCCAGTCAATACGGCCTGGCTGCCGCTGAACACCCGCTCCAGACCTTTCGCAAGTTCGATCGCTACATGGTCTGGTTCTTCGACGGTACGATCTGCGTCATCGGCCGGTACCGAAACATCGCCAAAAAATACCCGATGAAGGACAAATTGCAGATCCTGGAGGATCTGATCGAATCGACACCGGGTGAAGAGGCCAAATGGTTTGCCGCAGCAAAATCGCAGGGCATACTGCCGCTGGCCCTCAAGCTGGCCCACCGGAGCCCGTAAAGATGCCCTTGGGAGGCATTTAAATGCACAGCCGTCTCGTATATTCAACTGAAACAGGCAGAATCTGCCGCAACTGCGGAAAGCCGACTGCCGAATGCACATGCAAAAAGATAAAGCCGATGACAACCAGGAAAATAAAGTCAGGTTGCCCGGATGATGGCACAGTCAGAATCAGGCGGGAGGTTAAGGGGCGGAAAGGGAAAACCGCCACCGTCATTACCGGACTTCCCTTCGATGATAACGGTCTGAAGCAATTCGCAAAAGATCTAAAACAACAATGCGGCAGCGGCGGATCCGTAAAAGACGGCGCTATCATCATACAAGGCGATCACCGGAAAACCATTCTGGATAAAATCAAAGAGAAAGGTTACACGGCCAAAATAGCCGGGGGCTGATAACATGGGCAAACCGGGTATACGAACCCTCATAATACCAGACGACGGCATATTTCCGAACAACAATACGCTGCCGCTGATCCTTATGCAGCAAGTCTTTGATCCGACAGCAAAGAATTTGGTGCGCGCCATTGAAAAAACATTTCATGCAAATGCCTGGGGAAGGTCCTGGCGCAATGGCATCTACAACTTCCATCACTATCACAGTACCGCACATGAAGTTCTGGGCCTCTATGCCGGAAGAGTAAAGGCCCAGTTCGGCGGACCTGACGGACGAATGGTATCCGCCGGGGCTGGAGACGTAATCATCATCCCTGCAGGCGTATCTCACAAAAACATCGAACAATCGTCGGATTTTCGTTGTGTGGGTGCCTATCCCGGAGGGCAATCACCGGATATGCAATACGGCAAATCCGGTGAAAGGCCACAAACTGATAAAAATATCAGCTCCGTACCGTTCCCCAAAACGGACCCGGTTTGCGGGAAGGACGGGCCGCTGTTGGAGATCTGGGGAAAGGCGCTTAAGAGATGAAATGAAAGCAATCAGAACTCCCACCTAAAACGCAAAAGGGGCAGCCATCGGGGCCGCCCCTTCACATCCGGCGTCAACTGCAGCCCGTGACTGCGGCGGCCGGATCAGGGCTCTTCATCCGCAGTTTTTTTGCCCAGCGCTTGGATGCGCCGGGTGACGGCATCCAGAGTGCTTTTCAGGTAATCCGCCTGGGCCCTGAGCACGTCGATTTCAGCGGAAGCATCCATCGCAACCCCGGCCGCCGGAGGATACCAGCCGTATCTGCGGGCATCGCCCATCCCGCGCCCATAGCCGCCCCGGAAGCCGCGTCTGCATCCCGGCCCGCGACCGTACCCGCGACCGCCGGCAAAGGGCGGAAGGGTTCCTGCAGCTGCCGGGTTGCAGCGGCCGCGTGCACCGCCGGTCATGGGGCCGGCACCCATGGGCCCTGTTTTGTTAAATCCGGGCATGAGACCACCTCCTTCAACTTTTTTATACTTTTTCAACGCTGACCGGTCGATTGGTCAGGATCTCCTGCCGCGGCCCTGCCCGCCGCCTCGGCCCTGGCCTTTTCCAGCTCCGCGGCCGGCTCCCGGACCCCGGCCCAGGCCTCTGCCGGCTCCCGTACCATCCCGACCACGGGGCGCGGCGGATCCGCTGCCCGGTCTGCATCGACCAAGGCCTCTTCCGGTTTTGGGTCCCTGTCCCTGGGGCCCTGTTCCATCTCCTCTGGGCATGTTGCTCACCTCCTTTTGGTATTCGGCATGCCAAATCTTTTATCTTCTCTGTAGGCCGGTAAATTTCGCCGGATCAAAATGATCTTACACATCGCATCTTCCTCTGCCTCTTCTGCGGCGTCGCCGGCCCATGCCGCGCAGTTCGTAATTTCCGCCCGCGATCTTCAGTGCCTTGCCGGTTACCAGGGCTTCTGCCACCTGGCGGCGCGCATTGCCAAGGATCCGGCCGTAGGTGTGGCGCGATACACGCATCATGCGGGCGGCCGTTTCCTGGTCCAGCTGTTCGAAATCGCTGAGCCGGATGGCCTCCAGTTCTTCCACCGACAGCACAACCTCTCCGGCGGCGCTTTGCCCGTGGGGGACAAAAGCCTCGACGGCCGGGTAGGCCGAGACGCACCGGGGTATTTTCGGTCGCGGCATGGCGCAGGTACTCCTATTATGCTCATTTGAGCATAATATAAACGCGAATTTTAGCCTGTCAAGAAAGACACGCTCGAAAGGGCAATGGGGCATCGGGGCATCGCCGTCTGCAGCGGGCATCTGGCCGGATTGCGCAGAGACGCTCGACGCCGGCGCGGAAAGGCGTGCCCGCGACACACGGCAAAGGCGGGATATTTACCTGGCGGGCGGCTTTTGCGGCACGCCGGGGCGGGTCGCCGGGCCGTCATGCCGCGGGTTTGAAGCAGTTGGACGGCAAGTCCGGGTCCCATCCCATCTCCTGCTGCAGCTGCCGGCAGGCTTCGATGCTGCGGCCGCGCCCCTTGCCGGTGTCTGCAGCCGCATCGCGCGGGCTGGAGCCGACTTCCGGAAAGAAGAGATTGGCCCCGGCCAGAAGGGATGCGCTGTGCGGTTCGTGGGTGCAGTGGGCCCTGGGCACATCGCCCATCACCAGGCGCGACACCGCCACCATCTTGGCCATCTCCAGTTCACTGATCATGCCCAGCGCGCCCATGGGCGATCCGGCGAAGTTGATGCGCCGCATCACACCGCTGTATGCGGCGCCGTGTTCACGGGCCAAAAACATCAGCTCGACGATCTCCTCGTGGCGGTGTTCCGGACCCACCGGTTCGACGCAGTTCATCCATAAAAGTCCGACGTCCTTCAGCACCTGGATGGTCTGAATGCGCTTTTCGCGTTTCAGCGGCGTGTCGCGGCCTTCCCCGAGCCGCACGGCATGATAGGCGCCCACGAATCCCGCATCCAGCAGGGCTTCGGCCTCTTTGTGGCTGAGGTCTCGCGTGTTGGCCACCAGCGGTAGCTCAACCGTTTTTTTTAACAGGCGGCCGATTCCCAGAAGGCGCTCGAAAGAATAGGTGCCGGTGGTCATGATGTTCAGTGCGTCCGCCGATTTTTTTTGGGCGGCTTTGGCCCAGGACACCACCTGGTCGGGATCGAAATCGATTTGTTCGGTAAAAACACCGGCCAGTGAAGACAGTGAACAGAACGAACAGTTCATGGGGCAGGGGGCCACGTTGAGACCGATGTGCAGGTGGTTTTCACCCTTTTGGCCGAATTGCCGCCGGGACATGGCATCGGCGGTCTGCATCAGGGCGTAGGCCTCCCGGCTGTGCGTGTCCAGATGCATCAGCGCCATGGCCTCCGCGCGGCTGACGCCGGCAAAGTCCCCACCTTTTTTTAAAATTTCAGCAATATCCGGTGCCACCCTCCAGCTCATGCAAATATCCTTTCCAAATGTTCAACGGTGGTTGCAGACGCAAAGCCTTTCACCCGGCAGCCACTCCTGTGTCGTTGCAGGGAGATTTTCATTTCACTAAAAATGCGCCAGCCGGTGTTTATTAAGATTCGTGCCGGCATGGCACTTGATGCGCAGCCAAAGATACGCCATAATAGTACCGTCTGGCCGCAATATGTTGTTAAGCTGCCGATGCGGCATGAGCAGAGGGGCCTGATGTGACGGTTGCGGCGCTGTGCCGGAAGCCGGCGGCTGGGCAAGCCATGCAAGACTGTGTCTTTTCGGGACGTTTAAGTCCAGCGCCAGGGGGGTGTCCATGATTCGAATTGGTCCTGCGGGGTCCGGCGGCCTGGGGAACTTGGCCGGCATCGAAGCCGTTGCGCGCATGGGGCTGGACTGTATGGAGGTCGAGTTTACATACGGCGTGCGCATGAAACCCGAAGATGCGCCGGCGGTGGGTGAAATGGCCCGCCGGCACCATATCGTGCTTTCCGTACATGCGCCGTACTATATCAACCTGGCATCCGAAGAGCCGGCCAAGCTTTCGGCCAGCCGGACGCGCATTCTCGATTCCTGCCAGCGGGCCCATGCCATGGGCGCCCGCAACGTGGTCTTCCATGCCGGATTTTACCAGGGCCGCACGGCGCATGAAACCTATGCGCGCATCCGGGATGCCGTAAACGCACTCCAGGACCGGATCGCAGCCAACCGTTGGAATGTCGTGCTGTGTCCGGAAACCACCGGTAAACCCTCCCAGTTCGGTTCCCTGGAGGAACTCTTCCAACTCACCGCGGACACCGGTTGCGGCATGACCGTGGATTTTGCGCATCTTTTCGCCCGACATCAGGGCAAACTGGACTGGAACCATCTGTTGCTGCAGCTTCCCGGAATGTTCCACGCGCATTTTTCGGGCATCGAATACGGCCCCAAAGGTGAAAAACGCCATATCCGTACCACCGAGACTTTTTTCCGTCCCCTGGCGGAGGCGCTGGTTGCCAAAAATCCGGACATCACGCTCATCAGCGAATCCCCGCAACCCCTTAAAGACGCTGCCATGATGAAGCAGGTGGTACAGCAGCTGTGGGATGCTGTGCGCTGAAGCATCCGGCGGTTAACAGATTCCAGCCTTACAGGCGCCGGATGAGGTTGATGAAGTTGCTGCGGTCGAACCCGATGGTCTTGCAGAAAGAGAGCAGGTCGGTGGAATCCCAGCGCACCGATGTGTAGACGTCCCCGAGACCCTGCCCGCGGGCGAAGCGGAACAGCTCCTGGGCCAGCTTTTCCCCGATGCCCTGGCCCATGAACTTCGGATGGACACCCATCATGGCGATCCAGGCGCTTTTCTTGATGCCGAAAATACCCGTCAGGATCGAACTGATCATGTATCCCACCACCCGGCCTTCGTATTCGGCCACGAAACTGGCGTCTTCGGGTTTTCCGGCCTGGTCTTCTACGATGCGCTTGAAATCCGCCTCGATCGGACCCTGCGTGATGGCGGCATATATCTCGCCGATATCATGGCCGTCCGCGGGTTTTAATCTTCTGATCGACACATTTTTCAACTCTTGATCCTCCTTGTTGCCGGCGGTCAATCCACGCGAACGATTTTGACATGATGGCCGACCCAGTTGGGTGGAAGGTAAACCCGGCCGCTGTTGCCGCTGGATTTCACTTTTTTTTCGATCATCTCCTCGCCGTAGATTTCAAACTTGACCTTTCTGGGCGGACCGTTCAGCGGTATCCCGGAATTGGTTTTTCCTTTTTCAGGCACGTGTTACCACCTCTCTCCGGTTGGCAAAAGGACCATTTGCAGCGGTACAGCATCATGCAGCCGGCGCATGTTCTGGAAATGCGCCGGCTCCCGGTATGCGTGCATTGCGCCGTGACGGGTCATCAGCGTCCGTGCGGACCTCGGATGGGCTTGCGGTTTAAGCCCTCCGTGCGCCAAAATAGGAGTATTCGGGTGAAGGTGTCAAGGGAATTTAGCTATTTTTTAGCTGTTGTGCCCTTCGCCGGCCCCTGGTCGCGTGCGGGCTTCAGCAGCGCCAAAAAGGCCTTGAGTTGCCTGGGAGGCATACTCTCGGATTCGAGGCGCTGGAACTGCTGCATGATACGGGCCTGGCGCGCGGCGGGAAGGCACGCTTCCATCAACGGCAGCAGCTGGGCGTTTTCCCGGCGGATATGCTTGCGGTAAAGCGCTATGTAGCGCTCTGACAGGCGGGTCAGTTCGGCGAAAGACAGCTCCGGACGGCTTTTCAGCGCGTTGAACTGCTGCAGTATGGCCTCGATCAATGCATGCCCGTCCCGGTGCTCCCGGCACAGGCGGGAGACCAGGTCGCCGCCGGCGTTTTGCTGCTTTTCCAGCGCCGGAAACAGGATGTCCTCCTCCTTGGCGTGGTGGCACCTGTCGATGTACACCAGCGCGAAGTCCATCAGGCCTTCGAATTTTTCGATCCATTCCGCCCGGCGGGCCGGATTCTTCACTGCCTTATGCAATACCACGAGCATCTGCATGATGTGCCCGTGGTCTTGGCGCAGGTTCTGCCTGGGATTCACAGGGCATTCTCCTCCATGGGTGGGAAACGGGCTTGGGAAAAGGCGCCGTCACGCCCGGAAACCCAGCCGGCAAAACAGCCGGGTTTTTCAAAAACTCCATATACCCCCGGCACGTTCCTTACGGGCGCGGGGCTTGCGCCTTTCGGGCGCTACTCTTCGACAATGATGGCTCCGGGCGCACATTCACGGGCCGCTTTCCTGACCAGTTCTTCGAGGTTCGGCGGCACTTCGTCCACCAGTACATGGGACACCAGCTGATCTTCGTCATAGGCGAAGACTTCGGGGCAAACCTTGTTGCAGTTCTTGTCTCCCATGCACAGATCGTAGTCGATTTTTACCTTCATGGCGAACTCCTTTGGGTTTGGGTGTCGTGGCGGCTGCAACAGACCGGTCCGGCGGATCTTATAAAAGACCCTGGTCCAGCATGGCATCGGCCACTTTCAAAAAGCCGGCGGCATTGGCGCCCAGCAGGTAGTTGCCCGGGTCGCCGTATTGTTCAGCCGCGGCCAGGCAGGTGGCGTGGATGTTTTTCATGATCATTTTGAGCCGTTTGTCCAGTTCCTGGCGGCTCCAGGGCAGGTGTATGCTGTTCTGGGTCATCTCCAGGCCGGAGACCGCCACGCCGCCGGCATTGGCCGCCTTGCCGGGGGCGTAGAGGATCTTCTTGTCGAGAAAAATCTCGACGGCATCCGACGTGCACGGCATGTTGGCGCCCTCGCAGACGAGGCGCACGTTGTTGTTGATCAGGTGGTAGGCGTCCTTCAGGCGGATTTCATTCTGGGTGGCGCAGGGAAAGGCGCAGTCCGCACGGTGGCTCCAGAGGGGGTGATGGTCCATGTTTTCGGAAAGTGGGGTGTAAACGGCGTGCGGATATTTTTCGGCATACTCCCGGATTCTTTCACGGTGGACATATTTGAGCCTTTTGACGAAGGCCAGTTTTTGCGCGTCGATTCCCTCTTCATCGTAGATATAGCCGCTGGAATCGGAGAGCGTGACGACCCTGGCGCCTAGCTCGATCAGTTTCTCGGCCGTGGCCAGGGCCACCTTGCCGGCCCCGGAAACCAGGCAGGTCTTGCCCTCCAGGGTCAGGTTCCAGCGCTCGGCAAGCATTTCAGCGGCGAAGTAGACGCAGCCGTACCCCGGTGCCTCGCGGCGGAAGAGGCTGCCTCCCCAGCCGATGCTTTTCCCGGTCAGCACCCCGGTGAATTCGTTGCGCAGCTTGCGGTACATGCCGAACAGGTAGCCGATCTCCCGCGCCCCCACGCCGATATCGCTGCCGGGGATGTCGGTATTGGGGCCGATATGGTGGAACAGCTCGGTCATGAAGCTCTGGCAGAAGGACATGACCTCCATATCGCTCTTGCCTTTGGGCTCGAAGTCGGCACCGCCGGCACCGCCGCCCATGGGCATGGTCGTGAGGGCGTTTTTGAAAACCTGTTCAAAGGCCAGAAATTTTAAAATGCTCTGGTTGACCGAAGGGTGAAAGCGCAGGCCGCCCTTGAAAGGGCCCACCGCGTTGTTCATCTCCACCATGAACCCCCGGTTGACATGCGTCTGGTTGCGGGCATCCGCCCAGGGAATGCGAAAAGTGTAGATCCTTTCCGGTTCCGTCATGCGTTGCAGGATGGCCGCCCGGCCATATTCGGGACGCTGGTCCAAAAGCGGTTTGACGCTGGCCAGCACCCCGTGCACCGCCTGGTGAAATTCACGTTCATGGGGGTCCCTGTTTTTCAGGATTTCAACGAAATCGGGCATGGTGGATGATCCTTTCGCCTGCGAGCCGGATAGAAAACCGCAAATTGCACAAGTGCCGCCGCCGGCCAAGTGGTGCCGGTGTCGGGTTGCCAGCTCATGTATCAATTTCAGGAGGCGCTGTAAAGGCCGATTGCGTCGCGCTGCTGCGATGGTGCCATACCGCCGGCGGTGTGCGGTAGCTGCGCAGCCGCTGCCGGCCTAACGGAAAAGGCCCAGCCAGAAGGTAAAGGTCGCGGCGGAAAGCAGCGTGTTGAAGGAAACGGCGGCCGAAGCCAGTTCCACGGATCCGCCCATTTCGGCGGCCATCACGTAGGTGATCGTCGCCGTGGGGGAGGCCAGCAGAATCAGTCCCGGCAGAAAAGTCCGGGTTGCGAGGCCGGTACGGAGGTAAAAAAAGACCCCGGCGGCCGGCAGCAGGATCAGCTTCAGGGCCGAGGTGGCCAGCGTGTGCTTCAGCTCGGCGCGGATCAGCATGGGCGACAGCGAAGCGCCGATTACCAGCAGCGCCAGCGGCAGCGCCATGCCGGCGATAATGGCCAGGGTGCGTTCGGCGACCACCGGCATGGCAAGTCCGGACAGGGAGAAGAGGATCCCGGCCAGAGCCGAGAGAATAACGGGGTTTAAGGCCACTTTTTTCAGCACAAAGGACAGCTGGTGCAGCGTCCTGGCGTGCGGGGAAAAGAGCTGCAGGCTGATCACCGCCAGGAAATTCTGCAAAAGCATCAGAAAACCGGCCAGGATGCTGGCCGAGGTAAAGCCGGTTTCGCCCAGCAGGTAGTAGGCCACGGCAAAGCCGATGTAGCCCAGGTTGCCGTGAAAGGCGCTTTGCAGGAAGGTACCCATCTGGCGGTGCGGAAGCTTCAGCAGGCGGCCGATTCCCAGGGCGGCGCCGGCGGTGAACAGCACCGGTACGAGTGTCGCGGCCAGCAGCACGGGGTTGAAGTGGGATGTGAAGGAGGCTTTGGCCAGCGCCTTGAAGATCATGGCGGGGATGGCCAGGTAGTACACCAGCCGGTTTAAGGGAGCCGTCAGGTTCCGGGTCAGATGGCCGGTAAGGCGGCTGGCCAGCCCGAGCAGGATGACGGCAAAAACCGGGATAATGGTGTTCAGGATCTGCAGCATGCGCTTTAAAAAAAGCGCCGGCGGCTCGGTGCGCCGGCGCTAGGTCCGAAAGTGTTGCCGTCAGCCCCGGATAACGCGCGGCAGCAGCATCTGGTGCTGGGGGCAGATCGAGCGCGGATTCTGGTAGGCGGCGCCGGCAAAGGCCGCCATGTACTTGCGGATCTCGGTCATGTTGACGATCTCGTCCAGCAGCCCCTTGCGGGCGCAGTAGATGGGCCGCGAATTGTTGTGGTAGTCCTGGGCCATCTTGTTCATGGCGTCGATGATGGGGTCCAGCGGCCGGCCGGCGTCTTTTTCTTTGACCAGGCGGCGCGAAAAGCTGGCTGCGGCCGCGGTTTCGCCGTGCATGACGTAGATCTCGGAGGTGGCGATGCCGATGGAAAAGGCGTTGTGGCGGTTGGCGGTGGGGCCCCCCATGATGTAGTGTGCGGCCGCTGTTCCCTTGCGCAGCAGCACCAGCAGCATGGGCACGTCGGTCTGCTGGATGGAGTAGATCAGGCTCTGGCCCAGTCCGAGCAGTTCGGCTTTTTCGGCGAGATCGCCGACATCGATGCCGGTGGTGTCCTGGAACCAGATGACCGGCACCCGGTCCCGGCCGCAGTGGGTCACAAACTCGTTCATCTTGATCAACCCCTGGCGGTAGAGTTTGCCGCCGATGCCCGGATAATCGGCGTATTCCGGGTAGTCTTCCCCCAGAAAGCCCTGCCGGTTGCCGATGACGCCCACCAGAAAGCCGTTCACCTTTACCAGGCCGGTGTAAACCTCGGGGCCGTAGCCGGGGCGGAATTCCAGGTGCTCGCTGCCGTCCACCAGGCGCGCCAGGACCTCGTCGAAACTGTACATCTGCTTCTGGTTGAAGGGAATCAGGCGGTAGAGATCTTCGGCCGGCAGACGCGGTTCTTGGGGCTTGGCCACGCGGAAAAACTTGGGGTGGTAGGCCGGCATGTCGCGCATGTAGTCTTTGAGTCCGTCCAGGACGCCGGTCTCTTCCTCGTAGACGTAGCGGAAAAATCCGGTTTCCTTGTAATGAATGTCCGCCGACCCCGGCGGCTTGGCCTTGAACTGCTTGGCGGCGGCTATCAATTGCTCGGCGCCCTCCTTGTCGAAGTAGCCCTTGGGCGACATGCCGCTAAGGATGCCGCCGCCGCCCACGGCGATGTTGCAGTTCTTGTGGGCGAAGAGGATGGTCGGGCTGATGCCCTGATAGCCGCCGCCGGCAGGGTTGGTGCCGTAAATGCCCGCCAGAATGGGAATACCCATCTGCTCCAGTTCGGCATGCCGGAAAAAAGTGGTGCCGGAGCCGCGCCGGCCGCCGTAAAATTTCTCCTGCTCGGTGAGGCTGACGCCGCTGCAGTTGACGAGCCACACCAGCGGGATATTCAGGCGCTTGGCCAGGTTGGTGACCCGAAAGACATTTTCAGCCTGGCCGGGGATCCAGGCGCCGGCCAGGTATTTGTTGTCGAAACCGATGATGACGGCCCATTTGCCCGAAATTTTGCCGAGGCCGTCGAAAACGTTGGTGTGGCCGATTTCGTTGTCCGTGGGGTTGAAAAGGGTATGCAGCGGGCACCAGGTGCCGGGATCGACCAGGTAGTTCAGGCGCTGCCAGATCGTCATCTGTCCGCGGGCGTTGATTTTTTCCTCCGGGAAACCGGCCTTCTTGACCTTGTCGACGGCCGCCTTGACTTCGGCCTCGACTTCCCGAATCTTTGCGATGTTGGCTTCGGTGCTCTTGATCTGGCCGGGGTTGAGCTCACGGCCGAACTGCGGCATTTTCTCGAAATACGGTCTCATGATGGCTTGCTCCGTTTGACAGATTCAGAAGTTTGAATGGGTTTGTACAATTTCCGTTTGCCGGCGTCAAATAAAAACCGGCTCTGCAAGAGGGCCGAAAGGTCGTTGTACCCGGCGGTCTGCCGTGCAAGGGGTGTCACTCTGCGATGGGCCACAGACCGCGTGTTTCCAGCACTTCGCGCAGGACCGCCAGGCCAGCATTGGCGGCCGGCACGCCGCCGTAAACCATGGTCTGGAAGATCACCTCGGCGATTTGCGACGCCGTGCAGCCCACATTCAGGCCGGCCTGGATGTGCAGCTTCAGCTCCTCCGGGTGCGAGAGCACCGTCAGCGCGGCGATGGCCACCAGCTGGCGGGTCGCATGCGGTATCTTCTCGCGGGCATACATGCGTCCGGTGATGAAAAGCGACAGATCGCGCGCCAGGTCTTTATCGAAAGCCCTCCAGAGTTCGTAAGGCTTTTCGCCGCTGACGTTTTTGAAGTAAAGTCCGGCCGTGCGTTTCGTTTTTTCGACAACATCCCGGTCCACGTGTCACCTCCCGATAGTATCTGTGGCCGGCGCGCGGGCGGGTGCTAGTCCCGGTTGGCGCGGCGCATGCCCAGCTGGTCCTGGGCGATGATCCATTTGCAGATATTGGCCGATCCCTCGACCATATAGTAGGTGGGCGTATCCCGGTAGTAGCGCGCCACGGGGTACTCGGTGGAATAGCCGTAGGCGCCCAGGATGCGCATGGCGTAGTTGGCGCACTTGTCGGCCACCTCGCCGGCGAAGTACTTGGCCTGGGCCACGTCCAGGCCGTTGTTCAGGTGCCCCCGGTCTTTGGCCCAGGCGGCCTTGTAAACCAGCAGCCGGGCGGCCTCGATTTCGGTGGACATCTGGGCGATCATGTCCTGATTCATCTGGAAGTGGCCGATGGGCTGACCGAACTGCTTGCGTTCGTTGCAGTATTTCAGCACCGTGTCCAGGCAGGCCTGGGCCACACCCACGGCGCCGGCGGCGGCCGACAGGCGGGTCTGGTTCAGCGAACTGAAGACGATCCGGGTGCCGTCGCCGGGTTTCCCCAGGATGTTTTCCTTGGGAACGCGGGTGTCTGACAGGAAAATTTCTCCGGTGGGCGCCGAATGCGAGCCCATTTTGTCCAGGGCCGAGGTCTTGACACCGTTGAAGTTCTTGGGCTCCAGCACAAAGGCAGAAAGGCCCTTGGACCCCTTGCTGCGGTCGGTGTAGGCATAGTAGATGATCACGTCGGCGACGCTGGCGTTGGAAATCCAGGTTTTGGAGCCGTTCAGCAGCCAGTGGTCGCCGCGGTCTTCGGCCGTGGACAGCATGGCCATGACGTCGGAACCGGCGTCGGGTTCGGTGATGCCGAAGCCGCCGATGTACTCGGCCGACACCAGTTTGGGAATGTACTTTTGCTTCAGCTCCTCGCTGCCGTAGCGGTAGATGGTATACGCACAGCCCAGTGTCTGCATGTTGATCTGAACGCGCAGCGAACTCGAAGCGCGCGCGATTTCTTCGGTGACGATCATGGCCGCCAGCCAGCCCATTTCCTCGCCTTCGTATTCCTCCGGAATCACCGTTCCGAAAAATCCCAGCTCACCCATGGGCCGCACGGCCTCCTTGTAGGGGAAGTAGTGGTCACGGTCCCACTCGTCGGCATGGGGGGCAATCTTCTTGCGGGCGAATTCGCGCACCGCCTTGCGCAGCATTTCGAGTTCCTTGGACAGGGCAAAATCCATCGTTTCCTCCTGGTTGATCATGGTGTTTGGCAGATTCCGGGCCGTCGCAAGACCCGCAATCCACATAGGAAAAATCTCGCCGGCTTTGGGACCGGCGTCGAAATTGAAGCTACATTACAGCTACATTATCGACATGCGGTCGTCAAGCAAAATCCTGTGGCCGCGTCGCTTGGCGGCAGCGCCGCAAAATCGCCCCGGGAAAACCAGTTTCCCGTCTACCAGTTTTTCTCTCTTTTGTCGGCTTTAAGGGATTTAATCCAGGATTCCACGCTTGCCAAAAGGCGCTTGTGGGCGGGTTTGACGTCCGATGCCCAGAGGGCTTCAGGCTTGCTGATTTCCACCAGGCGCAAATTGGTGAAGGTCGTGCGCACCCTGTCTTTCTTGACTTCCACCGTAATGGTGAAGCGCAGGTCGTAGTTGCCGGCAAGGCCCATGGATTCCCTGCGCTGGTAGGGGATGAAGGTTTCGCCCACCACGATGCCTTCCCGCCGGTTGGCGTACTGGATCACGTCCAGGTCCGTGGAAAAGCTCTTGGCCACCCATGTGCGGGCGGCGTCAAAGAGCTTGTCCTTGGAGTAACCGGGCACGGGCCAGACGCGGCGCACGGTCAGGTCTTCAGGCGCTGCCGGCCGATGGTCGGCCGTCATGCCGCACCCGGCGATCAGCAGCATGCAGAGTGCCAGCAGGGGGAACACCGTTCTTGGTTCTGGTTTTATTTCAGACATGGATGGTCATCTCCTTAAATTTGGGACACCGGCGGAACGTGCCAGCGAAATATGGCGCATTCAAATGGGCCGCCGCGTCCGTGCGCCAGCCCCCTGGCCGTGAGCGACAGGCCGTGATCCGTGGTGACGATCAGGCCCTGTTGCCGGGCGCCGGCGCTTTCCAGCAAAAAGGGCATTTTGTGCCGCAGAAAGTTCAACAGCACCGCCGGCATGTCGTGCAGCTGGAGGTAGGCCCCGTGGGCGCCGGCATCCAGCAGCGAGACGTGAATAACAATGGCGGTGTCGGCGGGAAAGGCCGGCAGGAGGGCATCGAAATCCGCCGCTTCGTCACCCCTGAGACGGTGATAGGGAACACCGCGGGCGGCCAGTTCATCCACGGCGTCTTCGTCAAAACCGAACATGGCTGAAACCGCCGGTGCCGTGAACGGCACGGCGGTCAGGCGCTGCCAGCTGAAGGCCGGCGTGCGGATATCCGGCGGCAGGTTGTCATGGACTTCCAGCCAGACATCCGGTGATACGCCATCGATGATCAACACCAGGGGCGCACCCTGCAGCGGGATCGGTTCCGTGGGCGGCAGGGTGGCGACCCATTCGTTGGCCCTGGCGGACAGGCTTTCGATTCTTTCGCGGATCAGCCGGCGCAGCTCGCTGGTGGCCCAGGGGTCGCTCAGCATTTCCGACAGCGCGATGCGGCCGCGCAGGGCCCGGGGCAGGGAGGCGCGCCCGAAACGCACGACGCTGCCCAACACGGCCAGGCGTTTCTCGATCTGCTGTGCCACCCGGCGGTCGGCATGCCGGCTCTTGTGTGCCCCTGCAAGCGGTTCGGGAGACTGCTCCAGCTGTCTCTCGGCCAGCAGGCGCCAGGCCTGACAGATGGCGCCGGTGTGCAGCGGTTCGTTGCAGATGAAATCGGCAAGCTGTTTTTCGTCCAGGCGGGACAACCTGTGCCGCAGTTCCGGAGACGGGTAGGCCTTTTCCAAAGTATGCTGCAGCGCGTCTATGGGTGGTTTTGAGAGACCGGTGGCGGGAAAGAGCGCGGGGTGCAGCGCCGGCCACCAGCTGCAACCGGAAGGCCCGTTTGTATCCGGACGGCGGCCGGAATCCTCAATGGCCAGTATGCAGTCGGCTTCGGCTTCGGCCAGCCATGCTTTAAAGGCTTGCATGATCTGATCGGGAGTCAGGCGCCGGCCCTCCAGGCCGGCGGTGAGGGCGGAAATGTCGCGATGCGCGATGCGCACCTGGCCGGCCAGCGAACGGGCCAGCTGATTCAGCGTTTCAGTGTCCAAAACTTCCAGCAGCGCTGCCGTGGACCGGGCCTGGGTCTCCAGCACGCCGGCCAAGCGTCGCAGCCGTGCGGCGGCTTCGGGGAGGGCTTCGGAAAGTGCGAACAGCCGGGCGGCGATGGCCTCGCGGATGCGCGGCTGCCTCAGAATCTCAACGTAGGCGGCCAACGTTTTTTCCAGCGCTGCGGCGGTATTCCCGATGCCGTTGGGCGGCGCAGAGCCACCGGGCAAAAAGCCGCAGCCGCACACCGGGTAGCGCAGCAGCTCTTCGGCGACTTGTCGCCGGCAGGGGGTTACCCGCGGGTGCTCGAGGGTGTGGATCAGCTGCCGGGTTCCCGGCGGCCGGTCCAGAGTTTCGATGGCGCTCAGGCGCTTGAGCAGCGCCAAGGCGCGTTTTGCGAAACGTGAAAGGGGTTTTTGGGCAAAACGGCGGTAATAGTCGTGGTGCTGCCGCTGGTATGCGGCCAGGTAGTTTTTGCGGAAGTCTTCAAAGGCCGTCTTCAGGCGGGCGGGACCGTCTGCGGTGAGCAGGGACTCCGGCTGGTCGACCAGTTCCTGCACCGCGGACCTGCGTGCCGCCAGGGCCGGATCGGCAGCGCTCGCCTGTTCCACTGCCTGATGGCGCAGGTAATGGCAGATGAATACGAAATTCTGGGCGTCTGTGGCCAGAAAGCGGCGCAGGTTCTGCAGCCATTGAAGGTGTGCAGCGGTGAGCTGCGCGCCGCGCCAGGCACTCAGAAAGCGTTCCAGGCCTTCGCGGGCGTGGTAAGAGACCTTGATTTCGCTGGCCACCTGGTCCAGCGCATTCAGGCGCCGATTGAGTTCCTGCATATCAAAATGCTGGAATGATGAGAAATCCGACATGGAGTCCATGTGGGTTCGGATGTCTTCCACAATCCGGCGTGCGCGCTCGCGGAATCTTGTCAGCATCTGCCAGGCTGTGCGCTGCTGTTTCAGCCCGAAGGCGCCCCAGCCGTCCGGCGGTGCCAGAAAGGGGCATTCGGCTGTCAGCGTGCTGCGGTCACTGCGGCTGATCAGCTCGCCGGGTGCGACGGCATCCAGTTTCTCCACAGAGAGCATTCCCAGCATCTCCACCGGGAAGGTGCGTCCGCCCTTGAGCAGCGTAATCAGGCCGCCGTATGCCAGGGCGCTGATGAAAAAGGCGGCGGTGTCGGCCGGCAGACCGAAGGCGCCCGTGCGAAGCTGCTGCATGAGCGTTTTGAGATCGGTCTGGCCGGACGCCCGGATGCGGGAGAAGACCTCTGAAATCAGGGCGTGGTTTTCCGGGTCCGGTGAGAGCACGTAGGCCCCGGATTTGAGCTCGACCAGTCCCAACGGGCGGGCCAGGCCGTCGATGGCGTCGGCAAGTTTCTGCCGGTGGGCCTGTTGCAGGCTGATTCTGCCCGGGGCCACGAAGGCATCGATCAGGCGCTGGTAGAGTGCAGCCGACGGTACGACACGGCGCGGCGCGACCTGCCGGAAGGCGGGATAGCGTTTTTCAAGCAGGTACTGCCCGGCAATCTCCAGCAGGCGGTCGAAGCGCTTCAGCTGCCGGATCACGTTTTCCACCGGCATGCCGGTATCGCTGAACCTGCCGGCATAGAAGACTTCCAGCGCGGTATGGCAGGCAGCCGGGGCCAGTTGTGCCAGGGCGTGTTCCGCCGGCTCGATCAGGGCCGCGTCGGCCGGGTTGCCGGGGCGCAGTTCGGCCGCCACCTGGACGGCCGCAGCATACTCGCGCAGTGCATCCAGCTGGCCGGGTTGCGGCGGCACCGGAAACTGCCAGGCGGCGGTGTGTTGCAGATCGGGGGCGGTTTCTGCAAAGGCAAAAACCACGGCAAAGTCGGCTTCGCCGCTGTCCAGGCGGCGGACAATGTCGCGGCGCAGGGTTTCGGGGTCACGGGCCGTGCTGAAACAGGCCCACGCGCGGCGGATGCTCTGGCGCCAGCGAACCGGGCGGTACAGCCCCTCGGCGAGCAGTTCGGGTCCCGGCCAGGACGGCGATTCCTCCAGCAGCGCCAGCGGTGCCAACAAAAGGCGGCGGTCTTCGGGCGGAATTTCCGCAGCCCGCTGCGCGATGCGTTGCCCCAGCCGCTTGGCAGGGTCTTCTTTTGTGGTGACGCGGTAGACGGCATCCATGGCGTCGGTTGCCGGCGGGGATGCCCTGACCAGGAACTTGCTGGCCGTGACCAGGGGGTCGAGAATGGCCTCAGCCACGAATTCGACGTTCAACGCCGGGTCGGTGTCCGAGATCGCAGCCGTACACAGGCCGGCGAGCACTTTGACCGGAGGCGGGTCGGCCGTGGGATGAATGGCGTACAAAACCAGCATGCGCACGATGCGCCGCGCCAGGCGGCGGTCCGACGGGCTGTCGAAAGCCTGTGCAATAACCGTGTCCAGGTGCGGTACAATGTGGCGCGGATAGACGTTGAAAGCCGAAAATTCGGCCATGCGGTCGCAAAAATGCGTGTAGATGCTGTCCGGCGCCAGCAGTTCGTAAGCCGGGCGGTCGAGAATGCCCGCGATATTGCGGTTATGGTCGCCGGCCAGTTGGCAGTGCACGAAATCAACAATGCCGCGGTGTTCCGAAAAAAGGTCGCCCAGGCCGTCAAGCAGGTCGATGGTCAGCGGGTGCACCGGATAGGTGTGCCGGAAATCCTCGAAATTCCAGTGCATCTCCGGAAACTGCTGCTTCAGGTAGTCAAACACCTCCCGTATCCGGGACGCGCTTCCCGGTTTGGGCCGCACCAGACGCTCGGCGATGAGGGACTTGATGTGCAGCGTGGACAGAACCATTTTCAGCGGAAAGCGGTCCTTGATCTTCTTGAAGGTGACCTGGGCGATGTCGCCGGTACGTTCGATGCTCTCCTGGACGGCGGCGATGATCCACAGGGGGTGGCTTTCGCAGAGCTCACCGAGAAACTGCAGCGTGCGCGCGTCTTCGTTCAGGGAGCGGGCGTCCGCCTTGGCGCGGAAAAACTCGGACAGCTCGTCGATGAGCAGCAAGGTTCCATCGAAGCCGGCCGCGGCCACGGCGGTCAGCGCCCGTGCAAAGGTCTCATGACGTTCCTCCAGCAGGGATTCCGGCGTCTGCATACCGGAAGACTTTAAAAAACGCAGTGCCTGGACGTAGGCCTGGCGCGGATGCGCATCGATATAGGTGTCGATGTCGGCTGTCGTGACGGCCAGTTGCCGGGCGTAGTTGTCAGCGGCTGCCCCGTCCTTCAGAAGGGCCCTGAAAGTTTTCAGGAAGCGCCTTATCGGACTGAGCTGCACGCGGGTGCCGACCGATGCCAGCGCGTTTTCCAGGCCTTCGATGACGATACGCTCCAGGGGCGTGCCGGCGCGGTAGCGGATCAGCGAGATCGGCAGGGTCAGGAAACGACGGCCGGATGCCTGCAGTTGTGCCAGGCCGGCATGGTGGGAGGTCAGCACATCGGCCGGCGGCGGATCGGACAGCCAGGCGCTCAGGAAGGCCAGGAAATGTGATTTGCCCGCGCCGAAGTCGCCCATCAGGAAGAACCCGCGGCCGTGTTCCTTCTGCAGGGCGTCGGTGAGCACCGTCAGGTGGGCGGCGGTTTCAGCGGTGAAAACAAAGCTGTGCAGGATGGCGCGTGTGCGCCGGCGGCCGTCTTCGAGCTGCACCACGGTGCGGACGGGTGGCACGTCGATCAGGTCACCGATGGTGTCAAAGGGTTTCATCGGGGTCCAGCAGTTTTCGGATATTGCGCATACGGGTGTAAAGGCCTTTCTGGGCGGGGTGCATGTCCAGCAGATCTTCGTAAAATTTCAAGGCCCTGTCAAGCTGTTTGATACGTCGGCAGGCGCCGGTATAGGATGCATGCAGGTAAAAATCGGCCGGATCGATTTTCAGCAGTTCTTCCAGCAGGGGCAGGGCCTCTGTTTCGCGGCCGGACTTGGCCAGCGTAAAGGCGCGCTGCCGGAGCAGGCGGGGGTCGGCCGTACTGTCGGCAAGTGTTTCATACTGGGCGAGGGCTTCCGCAATCCGGCCGGACCGGCGGCTGAGCGAAGCGAAGATTTCCTTGTAGATCGGCGGACGTGATGAAATGCGGGCCAGGCGCCCCATGCGCGTGCGCACCGCTTCGAGGCCTTCGATGCGGATCTCGAGCTCCGTCAGCATCCACAGTGCCCGGGGGGCGTCCGGTGATATCTGCAGCCATTTGCGGCAGACATCGGCGGCCTCCTGTGTGCGGCCCAGGCCTTGCAGCGCCTTGGCCTTCCAGTAAAGGGTTTGGGTTTCGGGAAGCTTCCACAGTGCCAGACGATCGAGTATCCGGCGCCACTGTTTACCCTGCGCCAGGCAGGCCAGGGCGCCTTTACAGGCGGTTGCGGCGAGTTTTTTTTCCGTGGCCGCGGCCTCGTAGTGCAGCAGTGCTTCGGCGGTGCGTTTCAGGCCGTACAGGGCCTGGGCGGTTGTCAGGCTGGCGTATGGGTTGGCCGGCTGACGCGCCAATGCCTGTCGGCTGGCCGCCAGGGCACCGGTGTAATCGCGGAGGCGCAGCAGCGCGGCTGCCTGGCGTGTCAACCAGAAGGCGTCGTCCGGGGCGGCCGCCTGCTGCTCGGCCTGGGCCAGGCTGACGGCCTCGGCGTAGCGGCCCTTTTGCATCAGCTCCCGGAAAAGTTGATAAGCGGAAGACGTCATGGGGACCGCCTTGGGTGCCGGTCTGCGGGCCGGAAGTCGGTTCGACGGTTCAGAATGGAGGTTAAGTGCCGCCGGCCGGGGATGTGTCCGTGCCCGTCGAAGTGTCCGTGCCCGTCGAGGTGCCCGTGTCCGTGGATGTGCCGCTGCCGCCCAATGCCGTCCGATTGACGCTTTTGATGCAGCACTCCGTCAGGGTGTCCCCCCAGCGGAAGGTGTACTCGGTCTGCATGGGTTCAACGCCGCTGGCAATTTCCGCATCGCTCAGCTTGTCGATATAGACAAAGGTGTAGATGCTCTCGTCGGTGGAGTCCAGAAAGTTGAAAGTATCCGGCTGGCCCTGGCTGGCCAGCAAGTCGTCGATTTCGTTGTCACAGTCGCAGCCGCCGATATCGCAGCCGCTGAAAAAAGCCAGCAGACCGCTCACCAGCAGGCCGCCGAGCAGCACAACCGCCAAAACCGTCCAGGTACCGCGTCTGTCAGTTTTCATTTATACCCTCCTTGTTCCGGGGGGATTTGCCGCCGGAAATGCCGTGTGGCATTTTAATCTGAGGCTGCTCTTATGACTATCGGATGTTCAGACCAAAAAATCAAGGCCTTATTTCGGGCTACTTTGCATGCGCGGCGCGCATGCGGCCGTGCAGCCGCCTGGCACGCAGGCAGAAACTCTCCAGCTTGGCATTGATGGTCTGCGGAAAGGGAGACCCATCGCTTTCAATGGCCAGAAAGGGCAGGTCCTCGATGTCGGCCAGCACGGCTTTCAACTCCTGGCTGTCAGGTGATGCGTTCAGTTTGGCACGGCGCGTCATGGTTTCACTGAGAATGGCCTCCGACAACCGATTGGGCATGCAGCCGAAAGGACCGATGGCGATGACCCCGCAGGTATGCTCGGCGACCTCGGCCAGAGAGGCGCCGATGGTCAGGACGGCTTCACCGCACAGGTCCATTGACATGTAGGGGCTGGCGGTCTTGATGACCGACTTGAGTTGCGTTACGGCGTCTGAGATCAGGCCGCTTTGCGCCAGAATTTTCTTGATTGCCCTCTCATCGCGCGACATGTAGTGCTGTTTCACCAGCAGGCCGAATTTTTCCTTTTTGGAAACAGGGTCGGGCACCTTGTCCTTCAGCACCAGGTAATCGGTGTAGCGCACCCACTCGGCAATGGGTGAGCACAGCGCGGCGAACCCCTTGCGCGCCAGCTGCTCCGTCAGGTGCTGGCGTGAAAGCGCGTCCCGCCGCACAAATATCTCCCCGGTGAGCGTGACCGTGGGCACCTCTGCGGGCGCCTTTTGCAGCGCTATGTTTTTCAGGCGGACGGCGCTTCGTGCGAGCTGCGTTTTCAGGGCGGCGAAGGTGCCCTGTTCGAGGGCCGCCAGGATGTCCGACCATTCTTTTTCGAAAACCTCCAGGGCGGAGCGCGTGTCACGGGCATTGGCCAGCAGCATGGAACGGATGTCCTCGATGAAATCGGACACCAGGATGGCCCACCAGCCGCGGCGGTTGAAGCCGCTGTCCAGCCCGGCATAGGCATCCTCCCCTGACAGCGCAAATATCGCCACGTCGGGTATTTGCAGCCGTTTGATCAGGTCTTCCATGAAGATATAGTACTGGCCGAAACGGCAGGGCCCCAGGCCGGTGGGCATGAAGTACACCAGGATTTCATCCGCGCGTTTCTCGTGGGACGATTTCAGCAGGGCGCCGGTGGTCAGGATCAGTGGCAGGCATTCTTTGCAGGAGGTGTTGGCACGGCCCAGTTTCAGGACGTTTTCATCGGCCGGCGACTGGGCCACGGCATTGAAGCCGGCTCCCCTGAAAACCGCCGACATGGCCTCGGAAGAGTAACGGCCCATGGAGGGGAAGATGAAAGTCACCCGCGGATCGTGCATGGGCAGCACCGCGCCGGAGGATGTCTGCACCCGCAGTTGTCCGTCTGTTAAAAGTGTTTTGGCCGGCACGTAGTGCGTGGATTGCGTTGCCGGCGGCCGGTCCGCATTCAGGTGCCGGTAGGCGGTGACGATGTCCAGGAAGGCTTCGATGCGGGTTTCCAGTCCGGCATCGGCGGTGTGGCTGTCCAGTTCCAGGGTCAGTGAGGGCTTGCGGCCCATGATGCTGCGGAAATATCCGATCAGGAATGAATCCGGCCCGCATGAAAAATTGGTAATGTAGGTGGCGAACAGCTGGGGGTCTCTTTTGACCAGGCGGGCGGCCTGCAGGATCAGCTGCCCCATGCCCCAGTACATGTGGCGTTTGGCTTTTTCGCCTTCGATGGGCAGAAAGTCGAGCGGGATCACCAGTACGCCGCGTGAGGCCAGTTTGTGCGGGATGCCCATGTGCGCTTCCGGGGCAAAACCGTTGTAGGGGCGTGCGAAGATTACCACGCCGATGCCGTCGGGGCGTTTTCTGAGATCCGCCAGCGCGGCGCTGCCGATGGCCTTCATTTCCGCCCGGCAGCGGCGCTGCTGGTCGACGGCGCGCTCAAAAGCCTGCCGCGCACTGCGGCGGCCGACGCCCATGCGCATCGCCATGGTGGTCATCGGCCGGCGGGCGGTTTCCAGGCCGTGCGTCAGGTCCAGCAGCGGTGCCAGCAGGCGGGTGCCGGTGTGCCGCAGCGCGTCCAGTTCCCGGGCAAAGGTCGTTTGCAGAAAGTAGGTTTCGCCCTGCACGATGGGGCAGACCTGTGAACTGGCCGTGCCGTTGGTCGTGGGGACCGCCTTGAAGTGCGGCAGAAAAATAAAATCGGGCGCCGGCGTGCTGGTAAGCAGGCGGTGAAAGAAGCCGTGGGCCAGCTCTGCCGGATAGCAGAAGGCCGCTTCGCGGCGGTCGATGCCCTCGGCAGACGGCGCATCCGGTACGATCAGGTCGAATCCCAGTTCGTTGAAAAAAGTGGCGTAAAAGGGATAATAGGTGTTGACCAGAAAACTGCGTGTGATGCCCACGCTGCCGCGGCGCACGCCCGTACGGACAGACGGCGGTGCGTATTTTTCAAATACCAGCTTCTGGCGCCGCCGCACCTGATCCAGGGACTGGACGTCGTAGCGGAGGTTGTGCCGCAGGTTGTAATAGCGGTTGCAGGCCCCGCCAAAGGGGAATTTCTTCCCGTCCAGCTCGATGGTGGCGATCCGGCAGCGCCGGTCGCATTTCCCCCTGCCGCCGCCGCAGGTAAAAGACTTGCCGTATCTGACTTCCCGCTGCGCCAGGGCCTGCAGGTCGAAGCGGTCCTCGTCCAGCAGGCCGTCGGCGATGCGCTTCTTGACTTCCAAGGCCGCGCCGAAGGCCCCCATGAGGCCCGGTTCGGGCGGTACGACGATGGGCTTGCCGATCAGCGCCGCCATGGCCAGCGGCACGGCCCGGTTGTAGCACACGCCGCCCTGCATAAAGACCTTCTCGCCCACCGGGCGGTTGCCCTTGACGCGGTTGGCGTAATTCATGCAGATGGAATACACCAGCCCGGCCACGATGTCCTCGTGTGCCACGCCTTCATGGATGGCGTTCTTGATGTCGGATGCGATGAACGCCGCACACTGGTCGTTGAAGTTGGGCGGGCGGGTGCCGCGGATGGCGATGTCGCCGATGGCTTCCATGGCGACGCCCAGGGTTTCCAGCGCCGCTTCTTCGAGAAAAGACCCGGTACCCGCCGAGCAGGCTTCGTTCATGGCATAGTCGGAGGGGACACCATTGGTGATGTACGTGTATTTGGCATCCTGGCCCCCGATCTCAAAGATGGTGTCCACACCGGCGTCGAAAAACACGGCCGCCGCCGCGTGGGCGATGATTTCGTTGATGATGCCGTCCGTCAGGGCGTGCAGGCCGGCGATCTGCCGGCCGGAGCCGCAGACCCCCAGGCCGATGATGCGAATATCGGCGGGGTTGACATGCTGTCGGATGTCTTCGAGGATCTGGCGGTAGCAGCGGCGGGATGCGCCCACCGGGTCACCGCTGGTGCGCAGGTAGACCGACGCCAGGATGGCGTTGTCCGATTTGCGCAGCAGTACGGCCTTGGTGGTGGTCGACCCCACGTCGAGCCCCAGCAGGCAGGTGTCGCCGATGTGGATCTCTTCCCGTTTGACCGTTTTAAAGTCCACCTGGTCGCTGAAATTTTTCAGTGCGGCCAGGCGTGCAAAAGAAGAAAAGTCGGATTTAAACAGGTTTTCGCGACCCGGGAAAGGGTCTGTTTCATGGGCAAGCGCCCACAGGCCCGCTCCCAGGGCTTCGAAATAGGCGGCCTGGGGCGGTACGATCAGGTCCTCGATCTCTTTTTGCAGGTAGGCCACCATCATGTGGTTGCGGGCCGTACCGCCGGTCAGCATGATGTGCCGGCGCGGAACCTTTTTTAGCAGCTCCAGCACCTTGTTGGCCATCATGCGGCAGAGCCCCGCCGTGACCCTGGCTTTGGGGACGCCCTTGTTGGTGGCGTGCGTGCAGTCCGACTTGCAGAAAACGCTGCAGCGGCCGGAAACGCGGTAGGGTTCTTCAGCGGCCGCCCACTTGGCGGCCGCTTCCAGGGATACGTTCATGCGCCGCAGTTGCTGCAGGAAAAATTCGCCGGTTCCGGAAGCGCACTTGTTGCCGGTGATGACATTGGAAATCTCGCCGGCCGCATTCAGGGTGTAGACCATGAAAGTTTCGCCGCCGGCCGAGACGACGGCGGGGCAGGAAACACCTGCCGGTCTGGCATAGCCATAGGCGTACTCCACGGCTTCGGGTTCCGGGATGGCGCTCAGGTTGACAAAGTGGCGGAAGGTGCGGCCCGTGACGGCGATGCGCTCGAAGCGGCCGATGTCGATTTCTTTGAGGGCCGCCAGCAGGGTTTGCCGGGGCGCCCCTTCATGGGGATACAGGTGATGGGCGCGGATGCGCGCGCTTTTAATGGTTTCGGCAAGGTCGGTCATGCAGGCAGCCGACGGCCGCGGTGCCTCGACCTGGACTACGGAAACGGTGGAAGCCCCCAGGCAGATGCCGAGGGCGCGAATCTTATCAGGCATGTCTATCCCTCGCATGGTTCGGCGCTTAAACCTTTTGCGGATTTTACAACAGGCGCTCGATGCGGTAGCGGTTGCGCAAGTGGGCGGGCAGCCCCTGGCGGTCGGCTTTGAGGGCTGCCGGCAGATACTGCAGGATATCCGCCGCCGTCATGCCGTCAGTGCCGAGGTCGGCTGCCGCCAGGTCTCCGGCCAGGCCGTGGATGAAGACCCCCTTGATTGCGGCCGCATCGACCGGCAGGCCGAGACCGGCCATGGCGGCAATGGTGCCGCAGAGCACATCGCCTGATCCGGCCGTGGCCATGCCGGAATTTCCGCTCAGGTTGACATGTATGCGGTCATCGGCAAAGGCGATCTGCGAGTGGGCGCCTTTTAAAACGATGGTGGCCTGCCATCGTCGGGCCTGCGACTGCAGCGCACCGATCCTGTCGGCCTCGATTTCGGCGATGGCGGTGCCGGCCATTTTCGCCATTTCACCCGTGTGGGGCGTAAAAATGGTTGCTGCGCGCCGCCGGCGGATAATCTCGGGTGCTGTGCACACCGCGCTGATGCCGTCGCCGTCGATGAGCAGGGGCTTGTCAATGTCGGCGGCCAGCGCGCGCACCAGGCGGGCGGTTTCGGGATCCAGCGACAGGCCGGGGCCCATGACGACCATGTCCATTTCGCCGGCCAGGGCCAGCAGACTTTCCCGGTTGGCGGCGGCAATGCTGCCGGCGGCGGTTTCGGCCTGTGGCACCATGACAAGCTCGTGGGCCCGGGACGCAATCGACGGGACGATGGAAGCCGGAGCCGCCAGGCGCGCGTATCCGCCGCCGGCCTTGACAAAGGCGCGCGCCGCAAAGTAGGGCGCCCCCAGGTAAGCTGCCGCGCCGGCGATGAATAGCACCTTGCCGAAGCTGCCCTTGTGGCCGTTTGGCACACGCGGCGGCAGGTCGATCGCCGGGCTGGTTTCGATTTTCAGGTCATCGCCGGCATACAGCGACGGCGGAAAGGAGATATGCGTGGCGTAAAGCCTGCCGCAGTGGGCATATCCGGGATAGAGCATGTTGCCGAGCTTGGGCAGGCCGAAGGTCACCGTGGCCTGCGCGCGTATGGCCGCACCCATGACCTGGCCCGTGTCGCCGTTGATGCCCGACGGGATGTCGACGCTCAGAACCGGTTTGCCGCTGGCATTGACGGCCTGGATGACTTGGCGGTAGGCACCCCTTACATCACGGGCCAGGCCGGTGCCCAGCAGGGCGTCGACGACGCCGTCGCATTGTGCGAGCGCCGCCGAAACCGCATGCGGTTCAGCCTGCTGGCAGGCGGTGATGGGAAGCCGGCGCACGATTTCCCAGTTGAGCGCCGCGGCACCCTGGAAGCGGCCGGCATCGCCCAAGACGAACAGGCGGACCTGTCCGCCGCCCGAGAGGATCTTACGGGCGATGACCAGCCCGTCGCCGCCGTTGTTGCCCGTTCCACAGAGAACGGCAAATGTTTTTTGCGCCACGCCGGTCTCGCGGCAGAGGGCGGCATAGGCTGCCAGGCCGGCGTTTTCCATGAGCAGCTCATCTGCAATGCCGAAGGTCTCGATGGCGCGGCGGTCCATGCCGCGCATCTGTGCAACACTGGCGATTTTCATTTTTTGAACTCGATAAACAGCCGGTTGCCGGTTCCGTCCGCGGCGGGGCCGTCTTGACCCCAATTGTAGATCTTGCAGTTGTCCGATTCCGCCGTTGGTACGGAGCAGCCGATAAAGGGCATGACCGGATCCCCGGCCACGGATTTAAAGCCCAGCAGGGCGGCTTCCGCGGAAGGGAAGTTTTCAAACTCCAGCAGCTGATTGAAATAAATCGTGCAGTGCCCCTCAAAAAAATCGCTGTTGCGGCGCAGTTCGCTGATTTTATCGCGGAACAGCTGGATGGCCCGCTCTTTGGTGTCGGATTCCACCACCATGCTGAATTCGCCGTACCGGCGCTCGGCCTCGGTGTCGCTTTCCTGATGCGTGCGATGCAGAAAATTTGCGATGTAAACCATGATGCGTCACTCCTGCTTTTTCAGACTTTTCAGGCGTTCGTCGAGGACCTCAATCTTCAGGCTGAGCGCCTCGAGCGATGCTTGGGTCCTGGCGAGCTTTTCGAGAATTTGCGGCTCTGCACGAACCGCTTTGGCGGCCGCCATCTGTTGATGGATATCATCCAGGCGGATGCCGATGACCACAACCAGATAGAGCATGAGCAGAAAGGCATAGTCCGGCGCGCCCCACTCCAGAAGCCTGCGCCCGAAAAGGGCAACGAGGGCGAAGGCGCCGTTGGCGACCACAAAGGGATGTTCCGAAAAGTATTTTAGCATTACAGACCGCCTGCACTGCGTTCGTACCGCTGCTGGTTTGCTGGTTTCTGCACGGAAAAATCATTTTATAACCGGAATTTTATTTTTTTCAACACCAAAATGGCCCTCACCGGCGCGGCCCGCCGGCGGCCGGTGTCTGCGCAGCCTTGAGCCTTGCGGCCAGCGCCTCCAGTGCCATGAGATAGCCATGTGCACCGAAGCCGGCGATACGGCCGCTTACCACATCGGCGATCACCGACCTGCGCCGGAAGGATTCGCGTGCTGCGATGTTGGAAAGATGCACTTCGACCACCGGCATATCGATCAGCAGCAGCGCATCGCGGATGGCGATGCTGGTATGTGTGTAAGCCGCCGGGTTGATGATCAGCGCCTGGTGACGGCCCACGGCCTGCTGGATTTTTTCGACGATCCCGCCTTCGTGGTTGGACTGAAAGCTTTCAATGGCCAGGCCCAGTTTATCGGCGGCGGCGGCCAGCTGTGCGTCGATCCGGGCCAGTGTGGTACGGCCGTAAATTTCCGGTTCGCGCCGGCCCAGAAAATTGAGATTGGGACCGTGGATCACCAGGACGGATGTTCGGGTATCGTCTGAAAAAGATTCCTTCTGCATATGTTTTCTCACATGGTTAAAGCATCTATATAATGTTTTACTTTAATACACGAGGCCCGGATCCCGACAGCTCTTCAGGCCGCCCGGTGGGCTGCCGCACCTTGGCGCAGGCGCTGGATGGCGGCGGCATAGTCGTCGCGGCCGAAAATTGCCGAGCCGGCCACGAAAACATCCACGCCACAAGCGGCGATATCCCCGACAGTGTCTGCATTTACGCCGCCGTCGACTTGGATCGGCAGCGTCAGCCGGTGTACGCGCAGCATGTCGCACAGGGCGCGTATCTTTGCCAGGGATGAGGGGATAAAAGCCTGGCCGCCGAATCCCGGGTTGACGCTCATGATCAGCACGTAGTCCAGGTTGTCGAGCACCCATTCAAGGGCCGCAGGCGGCGTGGCCGGGTTCAGGGCGGCACCGGCACGCGCACCTGAGGATCTGATGTGGGCCAGCGTGCGCTGCAGGTGTACGCAGGCCTCGACCTGTACCGAGATCGAACTGGCGCCGGCGGCCGCGAAGTCGTCGATATAGCGGTCCGGGTTTTCGATCATCAAATGGACATCGATGGGCAGGTCCGTGACGCTGCGCACGGCGCGCACGCCCAGCGGGCCGAAGGTGATGTTGGGCACGAAATGTCCGTCCATAACATCGGCGTGGATCCAGTCGGCGCCGGCGTTTTCGACGGCCCGGACTTCTTCTCCGAGCTTTGAAAAATCAGCGGACAGGATCGATGGTGCGATAATGGGCATGTCTTTCTCCTGGTGCCTGCCGGCGGGCTGGCCACTCAACCGGCCGGATAGTAGCGGGTCAGCAACAGTTCGTCATCCTGATACAAAAGCACGGTGGCGTCGCGATAAGACGGCACCAGCAGCCACAAATCGTTCCCCGGCTGCATGTAGCCATCGTAAAGGTCGACGGAAAGCGCCGGGGTTTTCCATTCCACACGGATGTGCCTTTTCAAAAATCCGGCCGGAAGCCGGAACACGAAAATGCGGTCCACCCACCGGTGGCCGCTGGCGGCGGTTTCCGTCGGGCCGTGCCGCCGGTTCACGCGGATGTTGACGCTGGCATTCAACGCGACGCGGTAACCGGCCGGTGGCACCTGGTCGACCACCGTATTGTCCGCAATGCCTTTGCGGAACACGGACGAAATGCGCCCGGCCGCAAGCCGGCGGCTGTCGAGCAGCATGACGGCCTCACGCAGCCGGAGCCCGGTCAGATCAGGCATCATGACCGCCCGTGGCGGCGGCCCTTCGCAAACCAGCAGATCCACGCAGCTGCCGTGCGGCACAGTTCGGCCGGGCGGCGGGAACTGTGCCAGGACAGCGTGCGGCAAGGCCTGGACGTCGTGAATATGCGAGACCCTGCCGCGGCACAGGTCATTGGCCTCCAGGCTGACGCGCGCCTGCTGCAGCGGTACGTCGATCAGGTTCGGAACGGCCACCGTGGCCGGGCCCTTGGAAAGCACGATGCCGACATCGCGCCCCCTTTTAATCTGCGTGCCGGCCCTGGGCAGCTGATCGATCACATGGTTGGCCGCAATGTCGGCGCTGAAACGCACACCGCGGATGCGGGTGTTCAACCCGGCCCGGCCCAGCAGCTCCAGCACGGTCACGACGTCTTTGCCCTTCAGGTCAGGAACGCTGACCGTTCCCTGGCCCTTGCCGATATACGTCAGAGTCAGGTAAGCGCTGAGGGCCGTGACGGCCAGAAATGCCAACACCAGGCTCCCGGTTTTGGCAAAACGTCCCGTCATCGGCGGCAGCCTGTCCTGCAAGTTAACATATTATACGCTTTTCTTCAAACCGGCGCTTGCGTGCAAGCCGGGAATCGGCCGGCTTCCGTGGACACGGTCTTGTAATCACGTGCGGCTGTGGTGTATAGAAAACGACACCGCCACCGCGCTACCTTTACACGACAATGCCGCCATAGACAAGCCCGTTGCAGTCGGTGGGACGTGTCCGTCCGGAGGAGGTTGTCATGCACACCATCGCTAAAATGAAAAATCCGGTTCAGCATTATGCCTGGGGCTCTTTCGATTTTATTCCGGACCTGCTGGGAAATGCGACACCTGCCGATGAACCCTGGGCCGAGCTGTGGATGGGGGCGCATCCCAAGGCCCCCTCGCAAGTAGAATATGACGGCCGCTGGGTTTCGCTGCCGGAGCTTATCGAAAAATTTCCGGAACAGATTCTGGGGAAAACGGCCCTGAAACGGTTCGGTCGCCAACTGCCTTTTCTGTTCAAGGTGCTGGCCGCGGATCAACCGCTTTCCATACAGGCCCACCCCAACCGGGACCAGGCCGTCGCCGGATTTTTGCGTGAAAACCAGGCCGGCATCCCCCTCGATGCCCCCCAGCGGAACTACCGGGACGACAACCACAAACCCGAATGCCTGTGTGCCCTCACCGAATTCTGGGCGCTGAACGGCTTCCGGCCCATCACCGATATGCTTGCAGCCCTGGCCCGCGCATGTTCACCGGAATTGCGCCCCGAACTGGACGCTTTCAGTCAGCAGGCGGATGTCGGGGGCCTGCGGCGTTTTTTCCACGGCCTGATGACCCTGCCGGATGCGCGCAGGCAAAGGATCGTGGAGCAAGCCGTGCAGCGGGCGGCGGAATCGGCGGCTGACGATCCCGCCGCCCGCTGGATGGTGGAGCTGCAGCGTTGGTACCCGGGCGATATCGGCGTTCTGGGACCGCTGCTGCTGAATCTGGTGCAGCTGAATCCGGGTGAAGCCCTGTTCCTGGAGGCCGGTGAGCTGCACGCCTACCTTAGGGGATGCGGCATCGAGCTGATGGCCAACTCCGACAACGTACTGCGTGGCGGGCTGACCGTCAAGCATGTCGACGTGCGCGAACTGCTGCAGGTGGCTCGGTTCGAGCCGAAGACGCCGCGCATCATCCGGCGGGAAACGCAAAGTTTCTGTGAAGCCTTCTACCCGCAGCCGGCGCGGGAATTCATGCTGGCGGTGATTTCGCTTGCCGGCGGCAGGCCCTGTGAATGCAGGGGGGGAAGTGTGGCAATCCTCCTTTGCATGCAGGGTCGGGCTGCTATCCGGGCCGGCGGTGACCGTCGTGAGATCATCCTGAAGCGCGGTGACGCGGTGTTGGTGCCGGCCGCCGTGCAGCGCTACCGCCTGGAGGGTGAAGCCAAGCTCTACAAAGCGGGCCTTCCCGCCCAGACCGAAAGGGGTACGCCCGGGCACAAATAATGCTTGACAGCCCGGCCGCTGTGATGTACGTCGAATGACGAACTGAAAAGATCAGAGGTAGGGCAATGGTTTCAATACAAACCGGCAGAGCTTATTTTTTTCGGTATTTTTTTGGTACCGGTCTGCCCGGGGGGTACTGAGACACGCTTTTTTGCAGGTGCCGGAAGCCGCGGGGAGATCGAAAACCCGCGGCTTTTTTGTTTTCCGGCTGTGGGCAGCGGATACCGCGTCGGTTTTGGGCGCTCAACATGAAGCGCCGGCTTCCACTATACGGCAGCAACGCAACCAGTTCTGCCGGGCGGGCGTCGAACCGGCGAAAATCCACAGGGGGCGGGTATGACTATTTTAGGCAAAAAAATTCGAATGGAACGTATCCTTGACCGCAACACGCGGCGGACCGTGATTGTGCCCATGGACCACGGGATTTCGGTGGGGCCCATTTCCGGGCTGACCGACATGAAACAGACCATCCGTCAGGTGGCCGAAGGCGGCGCCAACGCCATCGTGGAGCACAAGGGGCTGGTGGAGGCGGGGCACCGCGGTGAAGGGCGCGACATCGGGCTGATCATCCACCTGTCGGCCTCGACGAACCTGTCCGTCTACCCCAATGCCAAGACCCTGGTGTGCAGCGTGGAAGAGGCCATCAAGCTGGGTGCCGATGCCGTGTCCATTCATGTCAACCTGGGCAACGGCCAGGAAAAGGAGATGCTCAGCGATTTCGGCCGGGTCAGCTACCAAGCCCGCACCTGGGGCCTGCCGCTTCTGGCCATGATCTATCCGCGCGGTGAGAAGATCGACGACGAATACGATGTCGGCGTGGTGAAGCATGCCGCCCGGGTCGGCGACGAGATGGGCGCGGATATCGTCAAGGTTTCCTACACCGGTTCGGTGGAGAGTTTCCGGGAAGTGGTCCAGGGCTGCAGTGTGCCGGTGGTCATTGCCGGCGGTGCCAAAATGAATTCGGACCGTGAAATCCTGGAGATGGTCAAGGGTGCCATCGACGCCGGCGGTGCCGGTGTCTCCATTGGCCGCAATGTTTTCCAGCATGCACACCCCAGGAAAATGGTGCGGGCCATTACGGCCATCGTGCATCACGGCGCCACGGTCGCGGGGGCGCTGGAACAGCTGGACTGATTCCATGTCGGCGAGGGCCCGGGAACACCTGCGCAAAGCCCGGGGCCTGCCGGGAGGGTGATATGCGTAAAATATGGGTGAAAGTCGATCCCTGGCGGAAGGACATGGCCACGGCGGCCATCGAGGGCGGTGCCGACGGCGTGGTGCTTGCACCGGGCTTTGCCGACAAGGTCAAGGCCCTGGGCAAAATCGACACCGTGGCTGAAGACGGGGATTTGAGGCCGGGGCGGGACGTGGTTTTTTTCACCATCGCCAGTGGCGCCGATGAAGACCGCATCGTCCAGCTCAGCCGTGAGAAGAAGGTGGTCCTGACCTGCAGCGACTGGACGATCATTCCGCTGGAAAACCTGATCGCCAAGGGAGCCGATGTGATTGCTGCGGTGAGCAGCCTGGAAGAGGCGCGCACCGCCTTCGGCATCCTGGAAAAGGGCGTGGGGCACATACTGCTCGACCTGCAGGACCCCGTGACCCTCAAATCCGCTCTGCTGGAGTTGCGCAGCGCCGCAACGCAGACGGCGCTGGAGACCGCCGAGATCGTTGCGGTGCGGCCGCTGGGAATGGGCGACCGGGTGTGCATCGACACCTGCACCAGCATGCTGCCGGGGCAGGGGGCGCTGGTGGGCAACAGCAGCGGCGGGCTCTTTCTGGTGCACGCCGAGAGCATCGACAATCCCTATGTTGCGCCGCGCCCTTTCCGCGTCAATGCCGGGCCGGTGCATGCGTATACCCGCGTGCCGGGGGGCAGAACGCGCTACCTGTGTGAGCTGTGCGCCGGCGACCCGGTGTTGCTCGTCGACTACACGGGCAGCACCCAGGTGGGGGTGGTCGGGCGGCTCAAGATCGAGAAGCGGCCGCTGCTGCTGGTATCCGCCGCAGTGGGCGACAAGATGATCAGCACCATCGTGCAGAATGCCGAAACCGTGCGCCTGACCGGGCCCGATGGGCAGGCGCTGTCCGTGGTCGGGTTGTCGGCCGGCGACCGCGTGCTGGCCGCCGTCGAAGCGCACGCGCGGCATTTCGGCATGCAGATCGACGAAACGATCACCGAAAAGTGACCGGGACACACCGCCATGCAAGACCAGAAAGATGCCTGCAGCGATTTTGCCGCCGCGCCGATCAGCAGCCTGCGCCGCCAGATCGACGGCCTAGACGATGAGCTCCTGGCGCTGATCAACCGGCGCATGGTGCTGGCCGCCGAAATCGGCGCCTTGAAGAGGAAAGCCGGCAGCCGGGTGCTGGACACCTCGCGGGAGGCCAACGTCCTGCGCCGCCTGGAAAAACGCAACCGCGGGCCCCTGAGCCGCCGGGAGCTGCAGCGCCTGTTTACGGAGATTATGCAGCTTTGCCGCGGCGTTCAGGGAAGCGCGGCGGATGGCCGTCGCGAACCGGACGCCGGCAGCTGCCTGTATGCCGTGCTGGGCAATCCGGTGCGCCACAGCCTCAGCCCCCAGATGCACAATCGGGCTTTCGCCCACTGCGGCATCAACGCCGTGTATATGGCCTTTTGCGTGACACGTATCGACAAGGCCCTAGATGCGGCCAGATCGCTGGGCATCAAGGGGTTGAGCGTGACGCTGCCCCACAAGACGGCGGCGCTTTCCTGCATGGATCGCATAGATGAAAGCGCGGCACGCGTGGGGGCGCTGAACACCGTGGTTTTGCGTGCGGGCCAACTGGTGGGTTACAATACCGACGGCACCGGCGCCATGCGGGCACTGCAGGCCGCTGTGGCCGTCGAAGGCCGCCGTGCAGCGCTGATCGGCGCCGGAGGCGCGGCACGCGCCATCGGTTACGCCCTGACCGACGCCGGTGCGGCCGTGACGATTGTCAACCGCAGCGTTTCACGCGGCCGCGGACTGGCCCGTGAACTGGGCGCGCAATTCTGCCCGCGGGAGCGCTTCGATGGAAGCGGCTGCCAGATCCTGATCAATACCACGCCGGTGGGCATGCATCCGCACGAAGATGCCATGCCGGTGGACATCCGCCAACTGGCACCGGAAACAGTCGTTATGGACATCATCTACAATCCGTTGAAAACAGCACTGATCCGGGCTGCCGAAAGCCGCGGTTGCCGGACTGTCAGCGGTTTGGAAATGTTCGTCGCCCAGGGTGCGGCGCAGTTCGAGCTTTGGACCCGACAGCCGGCGCCTGAGGAGATCATGCGCCAGGCCGTTGTGGAGGCGCTGCCGGCACCGGAGTCGGAGGAGCGGATATGATGCGTGTGCCGCTCAAGACGGACCTGAAAGGAACGGTTTGCGTACCCGGGTCCAAAAGCCTGACCCACCGCGCCCTGATTGCGGCGGCGCTTTCCGACGGTGTCTGCCGTATCGAAAATGCCCTGCGCAGCGAGGACACCGGGCTGACGCTGGCGGCGCTGAAGAAACTGGGCGCCGGGATTGCGGGCCGCGGAGATGCCGTGGAGGTCACCGGTACCGCCGGGCGCCTGGAACCGTTTACGGCAGATATCGACCTGCACAACTCCGGGACTTCCATGCGGTTGCTGACGGCCGTGGCGGCGATAGGCAGCGGCACCTACACGCTCAGCGGCAGCGCGCGCATGCAGGCGCGCCCCATTCAGGATCTGACCGATGCCCTGGGGCGCCTGGGTGTACAGATCAGCTGTCTGAGTCCCGGCGGATGTCCGCCGGTGCGGGTTACCGGCGGGGCGATCGACGGCGGAGCGGTCACGGTTAACTGCGGCCTCAGCAGCCAGTTCCTCTCCGCACTGCTGCTGATCGGGCCCTATACCGCAAAGGGGCTGGATATCCAAGTAATCGGCGGGCCGGTGTCGCGGCCCTACATCGATCTGACGGTGGAGGTCATGTCACGTTTCGGTGTTGATGTGCAGCGCCAGGGCTACCGCCACTTCCAGGTACCGGGCGGAAAGCTTTACCGCTGTGCGCGCTACACGGTGGAACCGGACTGCTCCCAGGCCGGCTACTTCTGGACGGCGGCCGCCATCACCGGCGGGTCGGTCAAGGTGCTCGGAACCCGCGCTGACACCCTGCAGGGCGATTTCCGGCTGGTGCGGGTGCTGGCCGATATGGGCTGCAGCGTCTCCGAAGAGGCCGATGGCGTGCGCCTGACCGGCGGCCGGTTGCGGGCGGTGGACGTCGACATGGCGGACATGCCGGACATGGTGCCGACCCTGGCCGTGGCGGCGGCCTTTGCCCGCGGCACCACCTGCATGCGCAGCGTGGCCCACCTGCGGCGCAAGGAGAGCGACCGCCTGGCGGCCGTGGTCGCCGGACTCGGCAACCTGGGCATCCGGGCCGAGGCCGATGCCGATACGCTGACCGTCTGGGGCGGGAACCCGCGCGGGGCGCCGATCGATCCCCATGACGACCACCGCATCGCCATGAGCTTTGCGCTGGCCGGACTGAAAGTCCCCGGCGTGGGGATTGAAAACGAATCGTGCGTGGCCAAGTCCTTTCCCGGCTTCTGGCAGGTGCTCGCGGAATTGTGCAGGCCGTGAACGTTTTTTTGATCGGATACCGCTGCAGCGGCAAGACCACCGTCGGCCGGCACCTGGCGCAGTCGCTCGGATGGCCTTTCGTGGATACCGATGCCCTGGTTGCAGCGGACCTGGGAGCAAGTATCGCCGATGTCGTGCGGCGGCGCGGCTGGGAAGCCTTCCGTTTGGCCGAGCGGCATGTGCTGGCTGCGGTGTGCGCCCGCCGCCGCCAGGTGGTGGCCACCGGCGGCGGGGTGCCTTGCGATGCGGCCAACGTGCAGCGGATGAAACAAAACGGCGTGCTCGTCTGGTTGCGCGCCGGTGAGGCGAGCATTGAAAAGCGCATGCGCAAAGATGCCGCCAGCGCGCTGTCGCGTCCGGCGCTTGGCGGAAAAGACGCCCTGCAGGAAATCCGCCGGACCTTAGAGGCCCGCCGGCCGCTTTACCGGGCGGCTGCCGACCTCTGGGTGCACACCGACGACCTTTGCGCCGAGGCGGTGCGTGTGGCGGTGACCGTGCAGCTGGCAAGGGCCGGCTGTCTGGCGCAGTTCGGCAGAAACTGACAGGAGCATCTCTGATGTCCAGTACTTTCGGAACGTTGTTTCGGGTGACCACCTTTGGTGAATCGCACTGCCGCGCGGTGGGTGCCGTGGTGGACGGCTGTCCCGCCAGACTGGAACTGGCCGAGGACGACATCCAGCCGCAGCTCGACCGGCGCCGGCCGGGGCAGAGCCGGCTGACCACCGACCGCCGGGAAACCGACCGCGTCGTGATTCTTTCCGGCGTTGAAAACGGCCGCACCCTGGGAAGCCCCATTGCCCTGTACGTGGCCAACCGCGACCAGCGGCCGGGGGACTACGGACACCTGAGCCGGATCCCGCGGCCGTCGCACGCGGACTACAGCTACCAGATGAAGTACGGGGTGCGCGCCGCCAGCGGCGGCGGGCGTTCCAGCGCCCGCGAGACCATCGGGCGCGTGGCGGCCGGGGCGATTGCCGAAAAGTTTCTGCAACAGGCCTACGGCGTGGAAATCGTCGCCTGGGTCAGTGCAGTGGGCGAAATCGATGCCGACGATGTCGACCGTGCCGGCCTGACACGCGGGGAGGTGGATAAAAGTGCGGTGCGCTGCCCGGATCCCGCGGCCGGTGCACGTATGATGGAGACCATCCTCGCCGTGCGCGAGGCCCGCGATTCGGTGGGCGGAGTGGTAAGCTGCGTCTGTCGGCACGTGCCGGTCGGATGGGGGGAGCCCGTCTTTGACAAACTGGAGGCCAAAATGGCCCAGGCCATGCTGTCCATCCCGGCCACCAAGGGGTTCGAGATCGGCTCGGGCTTCGGCGGCACGCGGCTGTATGGTTCGCAGCACAACGATACCTTTGAAAAACGGGCCCGGGGTCTGGGAGCACGCACCAACCGCAGCGGCGGTGTGCTGGGGGGCATCTCCAGCGGCGAGGCGGTTTTTTTCCGGGTGGCCTTCAAGCCGCCGGCCACCATCGGCCGGCCCCAGCAGACGGTGGATTTCAGCGGGCGTCCGGTGACCCTGGAGGCCAAGGGCCGGCACGACCCCTGCGTGGTGCCGCGGGCGGTTCCCATCGTCGAGGGCATGGCCGCCCTGGTGCTGGCCGACCTGGCCCTGCGCCAGCAGCGGATGGAAATCTTATGATCGGGATCATCGGTGCGGGGCGTTTCGGGCGGCTGATGGCCGGCTATCTGGCGGCTGATTTCGCGGTGGGGGTCTGCAGCCGCCGTCCGCCGACCGCCGAACTGGAGCGGGCGGGCGTTGTGTTCGAATCGCTGGCGGATGTCTGCCGCCGGCGCATCGTGATTCCAGCGGTGCCTATCTCCGCACTGGAACGGGTGCTTGGGCAGATCGCCCCGCTCCTGCTCCCCCGTGCGCTGGTTATGGATGTCTGTTCGGTCAAGATCTATCCCAGCCGGCTCATGGCACGCCTTTTGCCGGAATCGGTTTCGATTCTGGCCAGCCACCCCATGTTCGGGCCGGATTCGGCCGCCGATTCGCTGGCCGGGAAGAAAATCGTCGTCTGCCCCCAGCGCATCGGCATGCGTCTTTTCCACCGCATCAAGGTTTACCTGGCCACCAAGGGCCTGGCGGTCATCGAGACTTCCCCTGCGGAGCACGACCGCCAGATCGCCTTCAGCCTGGCCCTGACGCACTTTCTGGGACGCTCCCTTTCACGCTGCGGAGCGGCACCCATGCCCATCGACACCGAGGGCTACCAGCGGCTGCTGTACACACTGGAAACCGTAGAGCACGACACCTGGCAGCTCTTCGAGGACATGCACCGTTACAACCCGTTTGCGCGCCGTGCACGGGAAGCCTTCCTCACGGCGGCCGGCGAGATCCACCGCGGCCTGGACGAGAAAAGCGAGATTCCGGAAGCTTCCTGAGGTGCAGCCAAAACCCCAACCCGACCAAAAGGGATCGGTTTCAGGCGGATTTCAAGCCTTTGCGGCAAAAAGCGCGGTGCAGGGGTTTAAGCATTGAAAATCCCGGGCTATTCGGGGAGCAAAGCGACACGTTGGCGGGATTTGGCTAAACGCAGCTTTCCAAAAGGCTTCTCAGAAGCGGGAAGCCCGGACTTTTTACGGCATCATCACAGGTGAACCATGCCAAAAAATGCGCCGGCCGGCCCTGTTGCCCTGATCACCGGCGGCGGGGGCTTTCTGGGCAGTGCCATCGCTGCCCAGCTGGTCGCGCGCGGCCGGCGCGTCATCAGCCTTTCGCGCCGGCGGCATGCAGGCCTGGACGAACTGGGAGTCGCCCAGATCAGCGCCGATGTGTGCGACCTGCCGGCGCTGGAAAATGCGTTTCGCGGTGTGGGTGTCGTCTATCACACCGCCGCCAAAGCGGGTGTGTGGGGCGATGCCGAAGACTACCGGCGGATCAATGTGGACGGCACGCGCAACGTGCTGGCGGCCTGCCGCCGCAGCGGCGTGGCGCAACTGGTGTACACCAGTTCGCCCAGCGTGGTTTTTGACGGACGGGATATCTGCGGCGCCGACGAATCCATCGGGTATGCCCGCCGCCGGCTTTCCGCCTACCAGGCCAGCAAAATCGCGGCGGAAAGGGCAGTGTTTGCAGCCGCCGGACGGGGACTTGCGGTCGCGGTTTTAAGGCCCCACCTGATATGGGGGCCGGGCGACAACCATCTGGTGCCGCGCATCATTGCGCGCGCGCGGCGACTGGTGCAGGTGGGTGACGGCCGCAATCTCGTGGATACGACCTACATCGAAAACGCCGCCGCCGCGCATGTGCTGGCGGCGGACCGGCTGGCCGCGGATCCCGCCGTTTCCGGCCGGGTCTACTTTATCAGCCAGGGCGCGCCCGTGCGCCTCTGGGAGATGATCAACCGCATCCTGGCGGCTGCCGGATTGGCGCCCGTCGGGCGCCGCATGTCCGCGCGCAGCGCCTGGCTGCTGGGGTTTTTGCTGGAAGCGGTCTACCGGGCGCTGCATTTATCCGCCGAACCGCCCATGACGCGCTTCGTGGCCCATGAACTGGCGACGTCGCACTGGTTCGATATCAGCGCGGCGCGCCGCGACCTGGGCTATGTGCCGCGGGTGTCCACAGAAGAGGGGCTGCAGCGCCTGGCAGCCTGGCTGCGGGAAAAGGACAGCCCGGCGGCCTGAAGCAAGGGGGTGGAGGAAAGGCGCAATCGCCGGTTCGGTTGCAGCTGCCGGGCACCGGGCTTTGGTGCTTCTGCCACCAGGCCGCAGCATCGCATGGGGACCGGTATCAGCGTGCGCTCGTAAAAGAGAAACGATTCGCGCGCCGGCGAAGGTCAGGCCGCCCGTTCGTCGCGTTGCGCCGCAGGCGGTGCGCTGTCTATGTGCGGGTCAGCAGCCGCCGGCCGCACCGGTTCCGGCCTTTCATCATAGTCGAGCTGCAGGGGAGCGGCCGGGGCGGTGCCGGCCTCTATCTGGAGCTGATACTTTTTGATCTCGGTCTGGCTTTCGATGGATTTTTTGGCCAGCAGGTAACGCAGGTAGATGATCCACACCACCAGGGCCACAAAGAGAATCCCCAGCGACAGGAAAATCCACTTGTAGCGCGTGATGGTTTCGATGCCGATTTTGCCTGCGTAGGCAATCACGTTGGGGATCACCCAGTAGAGAAAGATGGCCGCGAAAACCAGAAACCCGATGGTGAAGATGTTGAAGCGCGCGATGCGCGCCAAGGTCTTTTCAAAACGGGTGTGGCCGTCGTCCGGCATGTGCATATCGCCGGCACTGCGGCTGTCGCCGTGCAGCAGGCTGACCGTGGCCCGGAAAATAAAGGCGATCAGAAGAACGGCGCCCACCGGAATGCCGACGGCGGCAGTGAACCAGGCACGGAAAGGGAAGGGGGTCACCTTGGAAACCAGCTTGACGTCGTACTGGTCAAAGGGGCCGAACGTTTTTTCGAAGTAGTACTTGTTGAAGTGGCTCAGATGCTCGCCGGGGGTTTCATAGATCACGTTGCCCTTGGCGTTGCGCACCTGCAGCCATGACTTGCGACCGGATTTGGTGACCGCCACGGCGAAAATTTCGATCTCGATCAGAAAAATGACCACGCCGATGACGATAAACAGGGTTTTGTGATCCCTGATAAAGGCGCTGACCGCTTTATCCTTTGACATTTAGCCTTCCTTATGTTCAATGTAACATCCCACACGGCCGGCAGACGGCATGCCGTGCGCCACTGGCAACATGCTGCACCGCCTGACGGCCGCCATTTTCCTGACTGTTTAACATACAAACAGCCTGTGGTTCAAGCCGTAAACGTGCTTGCGGGCTGTTTTGGTAAACCCCATGGGGGCTTCTTTTGCGATGGAAAAGGCCGTTATCTCCATTCTGGGGCCGGACCGCCCCGGTATCATCGCCGCCGCCACACGCATTCTGTTCGACGACGGCTGCAACATCGAAAACGTTTCACAGACGACTCTGCAGACGGAGTTTTCCGGAATCTTCATCGTCAGCATTCCGGAAGAACTGACGATCGAAGCCTTGAACCGGCACCTGGAAAGCGCGTTGGGTCCGCTTGACCAGCATGTGTATGTAAAACCGCTGCTGCCCGGGACAACGAGCTTCAACACCGCCGACTGTGAACGTTTCGTGATCGCCACCCGCGGACCCGACCAGAAGGGCCTGGTGGCCCGGATCACCGAGGTGATTTCGCGCCACGGCGTGAACGTGACCAACCTGCAGGCCATTTTCAAAGGCGGCGACAAACCCGTGGACAACGTCATGATTTACGAGGTCGACGTGCCGCCGGATGCCGACCAGAGTGCACTGTACAGCGATCTGCGCCAACGGGCGGCCGATCTCGGTCTGACCATCAGCATCCAGCACCGCCGCATTTTTGAAGCCATCAACCGCGTGTAGTCCGCCTCTTCCGGCGGCAGCCGATTCCAACCAAAAGCGAAGCGGAGGCGTTTGTGCTAAACAAGGAAGAAATTCTGGCGACGCTTGAAATGATCCAGCATGAAAATCTGGACGTGCGTGCCGTTACCCTGGGGATCAACCTGCTGGACTGCGCCTGCGACGACCTGGCGCGTTTCCAGCAGAATCTGCGCACACGCATCGGCCACCTGGCCGGCAGTCTGGTGAACGTCTGCAATCAGGTCGGCGACAAGTACGGGGTTCCCGTGGTCAACAAGCGCATTTCGGTCAGCCCCATCGCCGTGGCCGGCGCCAATTTCTACCCGGAACAGATGGTGGAAATCGCCTGCACCCTGGACAGCATCGCGCGTGAAGTCGGTATCGATTTCATCGGCGGGTTCTCGGCGCTGGTGCAAAAGGGCATGGCCAAAGGGGACCGCTCGCTGATCCGGGCCATCCCGGAAGCGTTGTCCGCGACCGAACGCGTGTGTGCCTCGGTGAATGCCGCTTCCACGCGGGCCGGCATCAATATGGATGCGGTGTTGCTGCTGGGGCGCATTATCAAGCGCGCCGCCCACCTGACCGCCGACCGTGACGGCATCGCCTGCGCCAAGCTGTGTATCTTTGCCAACATTCCGCAGGACATCCCTTTCATGGCCGGCGCCTACCTGGGGGTCGGCGAGCCCGATGCCGTTATCAACGTGGGTGTCAGCGGGCCCGGCGTGGTGAAAAAGGCCCTTGACCGCGCTCTGCGGATGGACCCGCGCATCGATCTGGGGCGGCTTTCCGAGATTATCAAGCGCACGGCCTACAAGGTTACCCGCGTGGGCGAGCTGATCGGACGCGAGGTGGCGGAAAGGCTGAATATCGCCTTTGGCGTCGTGGACCTCTCACTGGCGCCGACGCCCAACGTGGGCGACAGCGTCGGCGAGATTTTTCAAAGCCTGGGCCTGCGCGCCATCGGCGTTCCGGGCAGCACGGCGGCGCTGGCCATGTTAAACGATGCCGTCAAGAAGGGCGGTGCCTTCGCCAGCTCCAACGTGGGCGGGCTGAGCGGCGCCTTCATTCCGGTCAGTGAAGACCTGAATATCGGGCAGGCGGCCGCAGACGGTTTTCTCTGCCTGGACAAGTTGGAAGCTTTGACCAGCGTCTGCTCGGTGGGGCTCGACATGGTGGCCATCCCCGGTGATGTCTCCGAAGAGACGCTGTCCGCCATCATCGCCGACGAGTTGGCCATCGGTGTGATCAACAAGAAGACCACTGCGGCGCGGCTGATCCCGGTACCCGGCAAAGCCGCCGGCGACAAGGCCTTTTTCGGGGGGCTGCTGGGGGAATCGACCATCCTGGCGGTGAATAACACCTGCGGCGAAAACTGTTTCGTGCGCCACGGCGGGTTGATTCCGGCGCCGGTGCAGAGCCTGACCAACTAGTACGGCCGAGTTGGCGGCGATGCCGGCGTGACGAGGGGACTCGAAGATGCTGATCGACGCGTTTTTCGAAAAAGGCAGGACGTTTCTGGGGTGCCGCTTTCCCATCATGTGCGGCGCCATGACCTGGGTCAGTGACCCCAGGCTGGTCAGTGCCGTGGGCAACGCCGGCGCCTTCGGACTGCTGGCCGGGGGCAACACCCCGGTGGAAGTGTTCGCGCGGCAGATCGATGAAACCCGTGAGCTGACGGACCAACCGTTCGGCGTCAACCTGATTACGCTGGCCCCGGCCTACCGCGAGCAGCTGGACATGGTGTGCACCAAGGGCTGCGACGTGGTGGTTTTCGCCGGCGGAATCCCCAAAAAAGGCGAAATTGCCAAGGTGCGCGACTGCGGTGCCCGCGTGATCTGCTTTGCACCCACCGCGCCGCTGGCCCACAAGCTCATCGACCGCGGTGCCGACGCCCTGATGCTGGAGGGCTCCGAAGCCGGCGGGCACATCGGGCCGGTGGCGCTTTCGGTGCTTTTGCAGCAGATCCTCTTCACGGTGGACAGTGTGCCGATTTTTATCGCCGGCGGCATCGCCACCGGCCGCATGATGGCGCATCTGTTAATGATGGGGGCGGCGGGCGTCCAGATGGGCACCCGTTTCGTCATGTCCGAGGAATGCGCGGCGCACCCTGCCTTCAAGGAGACTTTCCGCCGCGCCAGGGCCCGCGATGCCGTGGCCACGCCGCAGTTCGACAGCCGCCTGCCGGTGATTCCGGTGCGGGCGCTGAAAAACGAAGGCACCCGCAATTTCGGACGGCTGCAGCTCGAGCTGCTGCGGCGTCTGGACGCCGGTGAGATCGACCGCCAGGAGGCCCAGTTCGAGGTGGAGCGCTTCTGGGTCGGCGCCCTGCGCGAAGCGGTGATCGGCGGAGATGTCAGCGGCGGTTCGCTGATGGCCGGACAATCGGTGGGGCTGGCCGACCGCATCATGCCGTTGAAGGCCATTATCGGGGAAATGATCGGGGATGCCGAAGCGGAAGTGCAGCGCCTCAAGACCATCTTCAACCGCGATTTCTGCTGATCCAATCTCCGGGGGCTTTCCGCTGATCCGATGTCCATCACTGCAAAACATCCCGTCGACAACCATTCGGGCGGCCAACCGGCCGGCTTTCAGACACCGGCGATCTTTGCGCTGTCCGTCAGCCATTTCGTGCACGACATCTATTCGAGCTTCCTGGCGCCGCTGCTGCCGCTTTTGATCGACAAGCTCTCCATGTCCCTTACCCAGGCGGGGTTTCTCACCACGGCCATGCAGATCCCGGCCCTGATGAACCCTTATATCGGCATGCTGGCCGACCGCATCAGCCTGCGCTATTTCGTGATCCTGGCACCCATGCTGACCGCTGTTCCCATGAGCCTCATCGGAGTGGCGCCCGGCTACGGCGCGCTGCTGCTGCTGTTGTTTGCGGCCGGTGTCAGCGTAGCGGCTTTTCACGTGCCGGCGCCGGTTATGATCGCGCGCCTGGCCGGACCCAAAAAGGGCCGCGGCATGAGTTTTTTCATGACCGGCGGCGAACTGGCGCGCGCCATAGGGCCACTGGCGGCGGTGAGCGCGGTCTCGGCCATGGGGCTTGAGGGCTTTTATCCCGTCATGGTGGGCGGCATGGGCGCATCCGTGTTGCTCTTTTTGCGGTTCCGGCACGTCGATCTGGCTTTTCACAACGCCCAGAAGAAAATCCCGCTGGTGGCTACCTGGCGCGCAATGCGCCGCATCCTGCTGCCGCTGGCCGCCATTTTGCTGGCCCGCGGCAGCATGCACGCGGCGATGACCGCTTTTCTGCCAACCTTCATCAAAATCCAGAGCGGCAACCTCTGGCTGGCCGGGGCGGCGCTGACCTTTTTCGAAATGGCCGGCGTGGCCGGTGTGCTGACGGCCGGGCCGCTGAGTGATCGCCTCGGCCGAAGGCAGATGCTGCTCATTTCGCTTTTGGGCGCGCCGCTTTGTGTATTTGTCTTTGCAGCCGGCAACGGCTGGCTGCGCGTTGCCGGCCTGCTTTTCGCCGGTTTTACGCTGCTGTCGACCACGCCGGTGATGCTGGCGCTGATCCAGGAGCATGCCGGCAGCAGCCCGGCCGCTGCCAATGGGATGTTTATGATGATCTCGTTTCTGGCGCGCTCGGCCATCGTGGTGGTCGTGGGTGTCATCGCGGACCGCGTGGGGCTGCGAAACACCTATCTGATCAGCGCCTTTGCCGGGCTGGCGGGTATCCCTTTCGTGCTGATGCTGCCCAAACACCAGGCGTGACAAACGACGGCTCGGCGCACACCTGAAAACGGCGCACCAGCCGGGCACTGCGCCAAAGGCATTAGATGGCTGGTGCAACGTCCGGCGCAAGAAAGGCATGGGTGGCGCATGAGGCCATGGATGGTGCCGATGGATACAGCACTCGAAAAAACCGGCGCAGCGCTCTTCAGCCTGCTGGCCGAGCGCTTCCCAGTGTCCTGCGCCAGCGACGAGTTCTACTTTTTCCCCCAGGCAACGCTCACGCCGCGCTGCTGGCAAACCTGGGATGACTACGAGCCGCAGACGATTGCCGATACGGTCGGGCGCCTGCGTGCTTTTGAGCGCGCATTTGAGAAGATGCTGCACTGCAACAAGCCGCATGACCCCGCGTACCCGCACGAGCGCATGGACATCGCCCTGTTGAGCAAGATGGCGCAGACCCTGGCCGAACAGCTGGACGAAGTCCGGGCCTGGCGCTGCCAGCCGACCCTTTATCTCAGCCTGGCCTGCATCGGCCTGGCCGAAGCCTTCCAAAGCCAGGATCCGCGTGCGGTGCCACAACGCTGCCAGGGCCTGGGCGCTTTCCTGGACCAGGCGACGTGCAATCTCGAGCGCGTGCCGCACCTGTTTCGCGACCTCGGCCTGCAGATGGCGGCCGACACGCGCGCCTACCTGGTGTCCATCGGGTCCCGGGTGCCTGGCCTGAAACGCGCCTTGGCGGCGCTGGAACGCTTTACGGCGCATTTGCGGGAGGTTCCCGGCCGGCGTGATTTCCGGCTGGCGCCGGACCTTTTCAAGCGCGTGGTGCGCAATCACCTTGGCTGCGGCATGGACCTCGAAGACATCCGGGAAGTCCTCGAGCTGGAGATCCTGGCCGCCCGGCGGAAGATGGCCAAGGTCCTGGACGACGCTTTCGGGGGTTGCAGCCAGGAGGAAGCGCTGGCACGCATACCCTTGCCGCAGGTGGGCGACAGCGGTCTGCTGGCGCTCTACCGCGGGGAGGTGGAGCGCTTGGCGCATCACTGCCGGCAACAGGGCTGGGTGTCGGACGAAATGCTCCGCCGGTGCCCGGTGCAGGTGGCGGCGGTGCCATCCTACCTGGCAGCGACGCGGGCCGCCTCCAGCTACAGCATACCCCCGCGGCATCCACCCGACGGCGGGGTTTTCTACATTTTCAATGCCCGCCAACCGCAGGAAGCGCGTCAGCCCTACCAGCGGGAGTACCGCATCCTGTGCGCCCATGAAACCTACCCCGGGCATCACCTGCTGGACATCAACCGCTGGCGCCTGCAGCGCCCGGCCAGGCGCCTGATCGAAAGGCCTCTGTTTTACGAGGGGTGGGCCTGCTTTGCGGAAGAGCTGATGGCCCAAAGCGGCTATCTGGCGTCCGCTGCCGACCGGCTGCTCATGGCGCGACGCAGGCTCTGGCGTGCACTGCGGGGCCGGATCGATCTGGGGCTTCAGACCGGTAAAATGAGCCCTGAAAATGCGGCTGCCCTGTTGGCGACCGGCTCAGTGCCCATACAGCGGGCCCTTGCGGCCGTGCGCAAATACCCGTTGAACCCCGGTTACCAGTTGTGCTACACGGTGGGGTTGAGAAACTTCGAGCGGCTTTTCAAGCGTTTCGGCGGCCCTGATACCGCCGGATTTGTCGGCACTGTCATGAGTGCCGGAGAGATCGGTTTCAGGGATCTGGAAACCATTTTGAAATCGTTGCCTTGAGCGGAAAGCCGGAGCCTTGCGGATCGAACCCGCCGGACAGGCCCGGTGCCGCGCCCGAGACAGGCCGCCGGCGGATATGCGTTTGCCGCGCTCGACCGCCGGCCGCCTGCAAGCCTGGCCCAAGCATGCGCGCGCAAGCCCCGGCCTGTTTTGCGGGCCTCCAAGTGCCTGCGGACCGGGGAATGAAAAACTACAGGAGCAAGCCATTGGAAAGAAGTCAGATTGTCGGGTATCACTCGGAGTGGAACCTGGGCAGTCCCGGCGGGTGGGACTACCAGCGCATGGCCCAGCAGATCGGCAAAAGGGTCTGGCAGTCCCTCCGAGCTGCCGGCACCCTGCCGGACATCGAAATCGATTTCGACGCGCCGCTGCTGTCGCCCGTGGATGCGTTCGTCGACCTGCTGGTCGATGCACACCGCCGGCGCCGTGGACGTGCTGCGGGGCTGATTGCGGTGGTGGCCGAAGCCGAGACCCTGGACGATGTGGTAGAAAACCGCAACCTGGCCCGGCGGTTGAACGCCATTGACGGCCTGTCCGGCGCGCTCATGGCGCCCCATGAGCTGGAGCTGAAAAACGGGCGCCCCTGCTATCGGGGAACACCGGTGTCCATCATCTTCATGGACTTTAACACCGACGTGCTGCTGCGGCTGCACCGAAAGCAGAATCTGGCCCCGCTGCTTGAAGCCGTGCGCCGGGGGCAGGTGGTCAATCCGCGCGGCACCGAACCCATCAACTCCAAAGGCGTTTTTGAAATCATCACCGACCCGGAGCGCAACGGCCGTTTCCATGCGCAGACCATCGCCCGCACACCCTGGACGCGCCGTTTTTACGAGCGATCCACGCGCGGGCCCGCGGGTGAGCGCATCGGCGATCTGATCGAATGGACGCGTTCGCACTGGGACAACCTGGTGCTCAAGCCCGAGCGCGGCTACTCGGGAAAGGGCGTGCAGGTCGGCGGAGTGCACCCCGATGGCGACGCCGCAGTGGCCCGGGCCCTGGCAGCCGGGAACTACATCGTACAGCAGAAAGTGCCGCTGCACCTGTGGGCCGAAGAGATGCCGGAGTACGATGCCGCCGGCAGGCGGCCGGTGCTGACTTCGTATCAAACCGATTTCAGGTGCCTGTTCGGACCGCATGAAACCTTCGGCTTCGTCTGCCGCTACGGCCAAGTTCCCACCAACGTGGGCAGCGGCGGCGGGTTTCAGCCGCTGGCGGTGCTGCGGTCGGACATCTCCGTCGGCGCAGCCACGCGGCGCATCAACGCGGCCATCATGCGGCTTGATGCGGACGTGGTGCAGGCGGCGGTGGCCGAACAGCAGCGGATGGCCATAGATCTCCAGTTCACCTATCTGCTGGGGCCGGTGAAAATCGCCCTGCGGCCGCGGCTGATCAAAGATGGCCAGATCCGAGCGCTCGAACGCTACTGCCGGTATATCTGGTCCGATTGCCTGGTGCTGGAAAAGATGTGGCAGGCCGGGGAGCTGGACGACATGATCCGCATCGAGGCCGAAGAACTCGAGATTGCGCGCCAGCAGCCGTGGCAGGGCTCGGCGGCCATTTTCGCCTCCGACGGCATTTTCAGTTTCGGTGCGCACAGGAAGGCCGCATGACGCTTGAAGTTGACCCGGACTGGTGGCAGCGTATTTTCGACGACGTCTATCTCAAGACCGACGCCCGTTCGGTGTGCGATGACGCCCTGACCGCCTGGGAGGTCGACTACCTGGAAAGGGCCCTGGAACTGAAAGGCGCCGAACGCATCCTGGATCTGTGCGGCGGTCAGGGCCGGCATGCGCTGGAGCTGGCGCGCCGCGGTTTTGGCAAAATTGTGCTGCTGGATTTTTCGGCGCACCTGCTGTGGCAGGGCCGCCAGGCGGCCCGCAGGGAAAACCTGCCGGTTGCCTTTGTGCGTGCAGACGCCCGGCGGGTGCCGTTCGAGCCGGCCAGTTTTGACGTCGTGCTGGTGCTGGGCAGCTCCTTCGGCTATTTCATCGACGACGACCAGAACGGGAAGATCCTGGCCGGAGCAGGCCGGCTGCTGAAGCCCGCCGGCCGCCTGCTGCTCGATCTGGCCGATGCCGATTATGTCATCCGCCATTTCAGGCCTGTGTCGCGTCACCGGGTGGATGACGATCTGCATGTGGAAAGGGTCCGAGAACTTAAGGAGGGATACATCGTCTGCCGCGAGACCGTGCGGTCGGACAAACGCGGTCTGATCCGCCAGCAGACCTACTGCACACGCCTCTACACACGGCCTGCGATCACCGCCTTGCTCGAAAGGGCCGGGTTCGGCGGGCCCGTTTTCAATAGCGGCTTCATGCAGCGTGGCGGCCAGGGGGATTTCGGCACCATGACCAGCCGTATGGTGGTCGTGGCCCGCAGAGTGTAGCCGGCTGCCGGCAGAAAATCACTTTTTCAGAAAGTTGCGGCGGCTGTTGGTGACGTCGATGACCGTCTGCATGATCTTGCCACCGCGCAGAAAGCGCACCGGAATGCGGTCCATCCCGGCCAGATGCTTGCGGGCCTGAACGAGGCATTCGACGTGGCAGGCCTCCTGGTTGCCCATCTGCAGAATCAGGTCTCCGCCGAGCAGAAAATCACGGCCCAGGATGCGGGCCGGCAGCGACCCGCCCTGAAGGCCGGCCTTGTCCGCGGGGCTGCCCTTGGCGACGCGTTCGATGAGCAGCCCGCCGTCTAATTTGTGGTTGAACAGGCGGGCAATCTGTTCGCTGTTTAAAAAAATCCCCTCGATACCGATCCAGACGCGGTCTTCCAGCGCCAGCAGCTGCTTGGCGGTGTTGATGGTCACCGCGAAGCCAAGGCCCTGGGAGCCGCCGGACACCGAAATGATGCGCGAAGCGATGCCGACGACCTCGGCCTGCGAATTGAACAGCGGTCCGCCGCTGTTGCCGATATTGATGGCCGCGTCCGTCTGGATGAACTCGGCCAGAATGGTGCCGTCGTAAAGCCGGTTGAATTCGCGGAAGCCGCTGATGTGACCGACGGAAAAGGAGTGCTCCAGCCCGTAAGGCGAGCCCACGGCGTAGACGATCTGCCCCACGGCGAGCACATCCGAATCCCCCAGCCGGGCATGCGGCAGCGTGCGGTCCGGCACCACCAGCTTGATCAGGGCGATGTCGGCGCTGGGTTCGCTGAACAGCAGTTCGGCGGCGCGCAGCTTGCCGCCGCCGGCTTTGACCATGATCTTGTCGGCCTTGTCGATGACATGCGCCGCTGTCAGGATGTGACATTCCGGCGAGATCAACACCCCGGAGCCGATGGCATGCTCTTCCTGGCGGCCCTTGCGGCCAAGGACGCTTCTAGAGGTCACGATGGTGACCACCGTGGGCAGCACCCGGCGGTAGAGCTTGACCGCCCGAAGTTCGGCGGAAGACAGGTAGCGGGGGACGGTGCGCACCCGGGGTGCGGTGTGCTTGCCCGTCGCGCAGACTGCTGCGGACGCCGACAGCACCAGAGCGGCGGCTGCCAGAAGGGCGGTTTCCCAATGGAGGCGTCTCATATACGGTCCTTGCACCGGAAGCACCGGTTCACTCCTTTTTGCGGGTTTCGTTCAGGGCGGCGTGCGCGGCCGCCAGACGGGCGATGGGCACGCGGAACGGCGAGCAGGAGACGTAGTTCAGGCCCATCTGGTGACACAGGCGGATGGAATCCGGATCGCCGCCGTGTTCGCCGCATATGCCGATTTCCAGATGCGGGTTGGCCCTGCGCCCCTTTTCCACGGCAATTTGCATGAGCGTGCCGACGCCGTCGGCATCGATGGTGGCAAAGGGGTTGTCTTCCAGGATGCCCTTTTCCATGTATTCGATCAGAAAGCCGGCCTCGGCGTCATCGCGCGAAATGCCGAAGGTGGTCTGGGTCAGGTCGTTGGTGCCGAAAGAGAAGAAATCGGCCTGCTGGGCGATTTCGTCGGCGGTCAGGGCGGCACGCGGGATTTCGATCATCGTGCCGAACTTGTACTTGACTTTGATGTTCTGCTCCGCCATCACTTTCTGTGCTTCGCTTTCCAGCGCCTCGCGCTGGATTTTGAGCTCATTGACGTGGCTCGTCAGTGGAATCATGACTTCCGGATGCACATCGATGCCTTCCTTGGTAACCTGACAGGCGGCTTCGAAAATGGCCCGGACCTGCATGGTGGTGACTTCGGGCAGGTGAATCCCCAGGCGCACGCCGCGCAGGCCCAGCATGGGGTTCTGCTCGTGCAGGCTTTCCACCCGTTCCAGGACATCTTCTTTCTCCTTAACCTGGTCGATGAGGGCGTCGATTTCTTTCAGCCGGCCGGCATGCTGCAGCCGGATTTTAAGGGCCGACAGGTCCCGCATGAGCTGGATCTGGTTGGGCAAAAACTCGTGCAAGGGCGGATCGAGCAACCGGATGATCACCGGCAGGCCGTCCATGGCCCGGAAGAGGCCCGCGAAGTCGTCGCGCTGGAAAGGCAGGATTTCGTCCAGCGCTTCACGGCGTTCGATGGGCAGATCGGTCATGATCATCTTGATGACGTGGGGCAGACGTTCGGATTCGAAAAACATGTGCTCCGAACGGCACAACCCGATGCCCTGGGCACCGTATTCGCGCGCCCGCGCGGCGTCCTTGGGATAATCGGCGTTGGCCCAGACCCCCAGTTTGCGGTATTGGTCGGCCCAGGACAAAAGCTCCAGCAGCCAGGCATCCCGGATATCCGGTATCATGGTGTCCAGTTTGCCCAAAAAAACCTCGCCGGTGTTACCGTCGATGGAAATCCAGTCGCCCTCGTGGATGGTTTCGCCGTGCACCGTCATGCGGTGCTTGGCCATGTCGATGTCCAAAGCGGCCACCCCGACCACCGCCGGCTTGCCGAACTGGCGCGCCACCAGGGCGGCATGGCTGGTGCGTCCGCCGCGGCTGGTCAGAATACCTTTGGCGGCCAGCATGCCGTGTACATCGTCGGGCTTGGTTTCCGGGCGCACCATGATCACCTGCTTGCCGTCTTTTTCGGCCCAGTCCTTGGCCAGGTCGGCATCGAAGGCCACCACGCCGTGGGCGGCGCCCGGGGAAACGTTCAGTCCGCGCGCCACCAGCTCACCGGCCTGCTTGGCGGCGGCGATGGCCTTAGGGTCGAACTGCGGGTGCAGGAAAAAATCCACCTGCTCGGGGGAGACCCGCAGCACGGCTTCGGTCTTGCTGATCAGGCCTTCCTTGGCCATTTCCACGGCGATGCGCACGGCGGCCTGGGCGGTGCGCTTGCCATCGCGGGTCTGCAGCATCCAGAGTTTGCCCTTTTCGATGGTAAACTCCACATCCTGCATGTCGCGGTAGTGTTTTTCCAGCCGCTGCGCGATGGCTTCGAATTCGGCGTAGGCTTCCGGCATGTCCTTTTTGAGCTCGGCAATATCGTGGGTCTGTCGAATGCCGGCCACCACGTCTTCCCCCTGGGCGTTTATCAGATAATCACCTTCGATGTGCTTTTCGCCGGTGGAACCGTTGCGGGTCATGGCGACACCGGTGGCGCTGTCATTGCCCATGTTGCCGAAGACCATGGTGACGATGTTGACGGCCGTCCCCATGTCGTGGGGGATGCCGGCGGCGTTGCGGTAGTCGATGGCGCGCTTGCCGTTCCAGCTTTTGAACACCGCTTCGGTGGCCATGCGCAGCTGTTCGAAGGGGTCCGTGGGAAAGCCGCGCTGGGTGTAGCGCCGGAAAATTTTCTTGAACTCAGCGGTTACCGCCTTCCAGTCCGCGGCGGTCAGTTCGGCGTCGCTTTCCACTTTGGCACGCCAGCGGGCATCGGTGATGACTTCCTCGAAATCTTCGTCCGGCAGCCCCATGACCACGCAGCCGAACATCTGTATCAGGCGCCGGTAGGCATCGTAGACGAAGCGTTCGTCACCGGTCTGCGCGATCATGCCCAGGGCGGTCTCGTCGTTCAAGCCGATGTTCAGCACCGTATCCATCATGCCCGGCATGGAGAACTTGGCACCGCTGCGGCAGGAAACCAGCAGCGGGTTTTCACGGCCGCCAAAGGTCTTGCCGGTCTGTTTCTCGATGGTGTGCAGGGCTTCAACAGCCTGCTCCCACATGCCCGCTGGGAAGATCCCGCCTGACGCCAGGTAGGCGTTGCAGGCTTCGGTGGTCAGGGTGAAACCGGGCGGCACCGGTACGCCGATGCGCGCCATTTCCGCCAGATTGGCCCCTTTGCCGCCCAGCAGTCCGCGAACGTCTTCCCAATTGCCGCCGACGTACTGTTCGGCCTGATCGACTTCCTCAAAGAGATAAACCCATTTCTTCGGCATGTTTCCCCCTTTCCAGCAGGTTTCTTTTAAACAGGTTTCTTAAAAACGTCTTGAGTGTGTTAGCGGCGGGCGCTTTGCCGGGCATCTGCAAAAGGGCTCCGCGATGGTGAATGCCACCGGTAGCGGGCATGTTGGTACAACACGAAATGAACGGGCCTTGCACAATACCCTGTCTGGGTGTATAGCGTATGCGTTACATCCTTGATTCCGGTACCTTAAAATGGGCTCAAAATCAAGATATAACCCGATTGGAAGCTGAAATCCGGCCGCGTGTTCCAGCCAACGCGGCGGAACAGCAGCGGGCGGGCGCTGGACAGACCGTGCGCTGCTGGCCGGTGCGCAGAAAGGAGTGCATCATGACGGACTGTATTTTCTGCAAAATCGTAGCGGGTGAACTTCCCTGTGTGAAAGTCTACGAAAACGACCATGTACTGGCCTTTGCCGACATCAATCCGGTATTTTACGGTCACACGCTCATTATCCCCAAGACACATGCTGAAAACATCTGGCAGATTTCCGAAGCGGACCTGGCAGCCGTTCAGCTGGCATCCAAAAAAGTGGCGGCCGCCATCCGATCGGCTTTGAACCCCGTGGGCGTGGCGATGGTCCAGCTGAACGGGCGCGGGGTCAATCAGGTGGTCATGCACTACCATCTGCACCTGATACCGCGGCCTGACGGCGCCCGGGAACTGGGCATCACGAAATGGGAGATGCGTCCCGGTGACATGGATCTCATCCGGCAGAGCGCTGAAAAAATCGCTGCCGCCATGGCATAGCTGACCGCGGCGCCGCCATGGTCAGCCGGATTGCTGCGGGATTGCATAATCGCGTCCGCCGAGGCGCAGGCGGAGCTGACCATCCCGGTCATCCAGAAGATCGGAGATTTTCATCAGAGCGCGCTCGCTGAACTTGATGCGCTCCCGGCCAGCCTGCAGGTAGAGGTTGTCGCTGCGGACATAAAGATGCTCCGGGTTCAGCGGAATCTGCCGTCCGGTGTTCAACACCAGCATGAGCGGGTCTTTCCCCTGTATGTCAAACACGAAGAGGGCGGTGTCTTCGTAAGGGAAGTAAACCTTTTCGATGCAGTCGTCGCGGACCTGGTACAGGAAGTAGCCGTCGGCGTCCCGCCGGATGCACGCATGGAAGTAAGCGCTGATTTTCGGGTGTTCGAAACGGCCGTGGCGGTTGTGCCAGAAGCCGTTTTTGTCCAGCCAGAAGACCGCTTTATCCCTGGGGACGACGATTTCCTTGGGTTTTGGCGCCATGTCTTATTCCGGTGCTTGGAGTTTCAGACCATCATCCTGACAAACGCGTACCTGAATCTTGCACAGGCAATTTTGAAAACTTATAAAAGTGTAATGTTATCTCATGGTTGTCTATGGATGCAGCGCGATATTTTATAGTGTCATTGGTATGTTCGGAAA
>Ga0256841_1000166_pt1 | contig 73352 bp, 64 predicted proteins | sample 356308metaG_FD_185971 | JGI IMG/M metagenome (GOLD analysis project Ga0256841, IMG submission 185971) | Hydrothermal vent microbial communities from Mid Atlantic Ridge, Atlantic Ocean - 356-308 | ecosystem: Environmental > Aquatic > Marine > Hydrothermal vents | place: Atlantic Ocean: Mid... | reverse complement strand
CTAATTCTTTTGCCCTTTTAACGGTTAATTCATACACTTTAGACTTACAACGTTTAAAAGAAGCGTGATTTTTTGATGGGTGGTAAATGTTGCTATGCCCACAACGATAAACAATGGTGTTGTCGTCAAGGGCTTGATTGGGCATTAGCGAATTATCTTGATAAATGGTATTTGATCGGATTTTTTGGAGTGAATCGCTAAAATAACGGGGCTGAAAATTGTTTGAGGTATTGATTTCTTTAGATTCTCTACCTAAAAAGAAAGCCGTGATAATGGCTAAAAAAAGGGTTAGGTATTTTAGGTTTCATGTTATTTAAGTTTGCAATTAAAATTTAACCTGATATTTTCTTCTTTTGCTATAAATGGGGTCGTTCCAATTACAAACACCTCCGTGATGTGAACAAGCACCTCTTCCTGTTGCTGAACTTGTAGTTCCGTCACAACATCTTGTTACATAGCCTATAATTTCTTTTATGAAAGGGTTTATTCTCTCATATATTTTTTTTGCCTCAACATTATTCAATTGGGCAGATTGATATATTTGAACAATTGCTTTTTCTTTTTTTCCTAATTTCAGAAGACATCGCCCCTTTTCTAAATAAATTTCACTTTTATATTGATTCGTTTTGTTACTTAATTGATTGAAAACTTCAATTGCTTGAGTATATTTTTTTCTTCTTTTTAGAACCATTCCTTTTTTGAATAGTGCTTTATAATTATCAGGAAAAATAAGTAAAGAACTGTCTAAATTTGCTATCGTTTGTTTGTATCTTTTTCTATCAAAATTTTTATTTGCTTGATCTAAATAATATTGTGATTTATCCTTTTTCACTTGAAGCTCTTTTCTTTTTTGTTCTGCCTCAAATCTTTTTTGCACAGCTTTAATTTCTTCTTTTTTTATTCTTTCATTTTCTTGATGTTTATAATATACATAGTTATAGTAGCCAATTCCAATTACTAGAATTATTATAGTTGCAATAATTTTGAGTATCTTAATTAGCTCTTTTTTGTAAAACACACTCCAACCATTATTATATAATTGAAGTTTCTTGTGTTGCCAATTAAAGTATTTATAGAGCCCCATAACCATCAAAACGAAAAATAAGATGATAATAGTTGTTATAGGAAAACTTAAGAGACCAACAATAATAAATGTTATCCAACCAATAATTTTAATTGCATATAGACAACCTTCGTTTTCAGTCTTGATATCATTAGAAGTATCTATTTCTGAAAATTGGACATTATGAGGAATATCTAGCCTTTCATTTACTGAAGGTATTTCTGGTAAAAGGCAAGAACAATCATCAATAGGAAAATTACAATCGGTACAGATCTCGATTTCTTCTTCGACTTCAATTATATCTACAAGATATCCAAATACAATACAATTAAAAGTGCCAAATGTTTGTTTACCATTTTTAATAACTTTGCTTATTTGAATATTTTTGACTTTTGGGTAATGAATTTTTAGTTTAAATTCATCAAAATCTTTAGTGAATTGATTTAAGGGTTTTGATTTAATATTCTCAAATCTTTTTTGCAAGAAATTATACTCTGATTTGAAAGCGGTATATTTCTTTTCATTGATTTTAGACGGATTATTTTTTTCTATTTCAAAATCATAAATTTCTCCTTCATAAACCTCTATATCATAGTATTTTTCATAATTGGATTCTGATTTTGTTACATCAATATTTCCTCTGTATTTGCCAACAAAAGAGCCTTTTATGTATGTTTTTCTTTCAATTTTTTTCCATATCTTAACTCTTTTAGTACCCATATAAATGGTTTATAAAATCTTTTTCAGTTCCAACTTTTAATGTATTTTTCTTTCTTATTGTATTAAAAGGAGGGTCTTCGTATTTCTCTGTTACTTCAATTTTTATTCCTATAGATTTTTCAAAAATTAGAGAATAATTAGTTTTAAAATAATCATAATCTTCTTCGATTAATTTTTTGTTAAGTATTAATATTGACCTACTATAAGTGTTTGAAGGGTTTACTGTTATTTTGATAAAAAGAGGACTAATAAACAGTGTTATAAAAAGAAATGTAAAAATCCATACAATCGGATAATCTCCATTTAGAATTCTTATGCTTGATATAAAAGACTGCCCTTGACCTAATCCTATTTTTTCAAATAATAAAGTTTCTAGCGGTTTAGAGATTGACAAGCCAATTAATACTAAGAATACTATCCTCACAAGTAATGAAATCAAATAACCATAATCATATTTTAGTCTATTAGGCGTAAGCGTAATTAGATTGAGCCTATATATATTAAACAGCATTAATGATATAAAAAGGCTAATGGCCATTGCAACAATGTTAATTTTAAAAATGAGCTGTAAACTGTGATAAAAAGATATAAGAGATGTTACATATAGGGTACAAATTATCAGACCACTTATTAAATACCTATTTTTTAAGCTAGACTCAGATTTATTTAATAATTGACAGTCCTCTGCTGCAATCTTCCAGAAAAAATGATATATGTTAAATTTATTTTTCACCTATCCTTCTGTGATGTAATTTTTTATATTGGCATCAATTTTTTCTTTTTCATTTTCTTTCCATCTTTCAATAATGTAATCACTTAGCTCTGTTTGAGCCTTAATTAATGCAATCTTTTCGTTAATTTTTCTTTTGGCTTTATGATGAATTATTAAATCTCTTTCTTGGCCCTCTTTATCTTTATAATATTCATGCTTAATTTGAATCCCTTCGTCTGCTTTTAACAGGTCTTTAAGATTATCATGCATAAAGTCATAAGGACTTTTAATTAGCATCATTTTAAAAAATATAGGAGTGAGTTCAATGACTATAAATAATAATGTGATAAACCAAGTGATTAATGAACCAGCAACTTCATGGGCTAATTTTATCCTTTCTAAAAGACCGTCTAAACCGTTAGCTGTTTCTATGGCTCTATGTTGAACATCTTCTAATTTTTCTCTTTCTTTTTGAATCTCCATTTCTGCGGTAGTTATTAATTTTCCGTTTTTTATTTTCAAAATATCAACCTCCTTCTTTTGTCTTTCCATCAAAGCTTCTAATTTTTTTGCTTCTGTTCCGTAACCAGCGGCGCCTGCCCCACCGCTCATTTCTTTATTAAATTTTTCTAACAAATCGAAATACTTGCCATCTTCTGTATTTATTTCTTTTTTCCAATTGTCAATTTTACTATTTAAAAGAGTAATACGTTTATTAATATCAATGGTTTTATTTTCGATAAATACTCTTGCCAATTCATCTTGTTTTTCTTCTAGCTTTAAATCGATTTCAGTTTTAAACATCCTAATTTCCATAGGTTTCGAAATGGTTATGGCAATAACAAGCCCCATAATTATTCTGGGTATGGAATTTACAAATTCAGACTTTGTTATTTTTTCAGTACCGTCTCCTTTACCAGTTGCAGCAACAATAAAACGGTCAATATTAAAAATGATCAACCCCCAAATAATTCCGAAAAGAATAGCTAGAATGGCTGTTTTTATATCTGTTCCCATTTCGGTTGCTACTCCTTTCGGTTCAAAAATGGTATAAAAGGCATAACCTCCGGCTAAGGCTGCCATAAAGCCTGTAGCAACTACAATACCTCCTAAACAAGCATATTTCACTTGATCTGAATAGGTAGATTTGTTTAAAATATATTCATCTGACCCCGCTGCTTTCCATAGTAGTTTCATTACTGATCCGGCTTTTGGACTTTCATAATAATCTCTTTTCATCTTTTTTATTTTATCAGTTATTATTTATAATATCAGTCTCAAACACTTTTTTTAATTGATTAATTTCTTCTATGTTTTTTGTAAATGGAATGGCAAACAGATGTTTACTTTTGGGTTCTATTTTTTTTAACTGAATATTTGTATTGTTGAAGTTTTTAGGGGAAGGGCTATTCAGGAAGTTGAGGTTTTGATTTTTTAAAACTTGTAATCTATTTTTTAAAGTCTTGGAGTTTTTTTGAGTATGAAGTGATACCCTTTTAGATTCTAATTTTAATTCATCAAAATTATGTTGTTGAAGTTTTATAATATCTATTTTGGTTGTAAGCCTTTTCATTGAGCCGAACCCATAAGCATCGAGATAAAAATCTGTTTCATTAAATTTTGCTTTAAAAATAAAATCCCCTGTGTCAAAGTATATTTTAGAAGAATTGCTTAATACGACAAATACAGAATGTCTTATCTCCCAAATAAGTTGATTTAATGTATTTTCAATACAATATGAATTCGATACTTTGAAAACAGTGCATTCTAGTTTTTTTTTGTGAATAAAAAATTTAGAATACCTCAATAATATTCTTGGAAGGTATCTTATAAAACTGAGTATTAGTAGAAATTTTCTTTTGAATGGAGTCATAATAAAATTACTAAAAGAACTGATGAAGAGGCTATAACAAGTAACAATAACATACACCCACCTTTAGAAGATTTTGAAAACGACTTTCTAAATGTCATTCCCGAAATACCTGTTTTAATTGAGTAACCTTTTGAACTCAGAGAACCTCTTTTGGTTCTATAACTTGGTGTTATACCTGATTTGCTAATGTTTAAACCAAAGCCTTTGCCCAATTTTATTCTTTTTTGAAATCTAAAACCCATTTTAGTTATTTATTTTGGTGGTTTTCTCTTATGTTTTTTAACAGGAACTGTTTTAGACCCGGGTTTTACTTTTTTATTAATATTTTCTGTTTAGTTCAATCTTCATAAAAACCAACAGTTCGTAAAAGCGGTTCTTCAAAATGGTATATATCATCAATAGATTGTATCAATTCACGAGTTTCATTTTTGTTTTCGTCAAACAAGCCCAAATATTTTTTACCTCCGTTTAGGTGAAGCCTGCAAAGAGGTTTTCTATTATTATCATCCAACAAAATACCAAAATAAGATTGTGTGTCTCTGTATACTATTCTACTCACAGCTAGTTTTCTCCGTAATATAGCAACCACAATTCTATACCCTTCTAATTCTTCTTCTGTGGTAATTATTTTACTTGTTTCTGCTTCTTCTGCCAATACTTCGGTTTGCTGTTTTTCTGATTCTTTGTCTAATGCAGAATTTAAACGGTCACTTACTTTTTCACTAATGATTTGATTGAATGCTTTATGAACCAAACCTGTAAATTCATCCATCACTTTTTCTGTTAATCTACCCGAATAGACCCTGTTAGCGAAAAGCCTTACGAAATTATGAGTAGGCTCATTCAATTCTACAGAAAAAAGTTTTTTTATTTCTTTGGTATATTTTAAAGAACTGGCATTGTCAACAATCTTATCAATATCGAAATTCGATTTGTGAAATTTAGCAATTTCATGGACTAAATTGTCTTTAAGCGTAGTTATATCAAACTCTAAAAATGGTTTTTTATCCATTTTATTCGGGGAATCCAGATCTGAATAAAAACGATATTCAATACCGTTGGTCAATAGGGCAAAACGTGTTTTGGTAGCATGAAAATATCGGAATAATTGAGAATTATGATTGTCTAGATTTTCCTGCCAATGTTTACATTCTACAATAATGATAGGATTGCCATTTTGAAAAATAGCATAATCTACTTTTTCGCCTTTTTTTAAGCCCAAATCTGCCGTAAATTCAGGGATGACCTCTATCGGATTGAATGTATCATAACCCAAAGCATTTATAAAAGGCAATACAAAGGCATGTTTTGTAGATTCTTCGGTTGCTATCTTGTCTTTTAGCTGATTAATCTTCTCTGCTAAAGCTTTTAATTGGTTTTGGAGTTCCATAGTTTTTAATATTAACTTCTCATCTCAATAACAAGTTTTTTTGTTGCATTTCTTATGAATTCCTCCATTACATTATGGCTTACTCTCTCATAACTCTCTTTTCCCTTCTTAATTTTCTTTACTCTTTTTTCCCAAGATTTATTAATAACACATTCATTATCACTATTACAGGGAGTATAATTAAACTTATAAGTTCCTGCAAATTCATTATTACTTATTAAAACAACCTTAAACTCAACTGATATGCCATATTGTTTGTATGGAGTATTGAGTATTCCTGATTTACCTTTGTCGGTATTATACTTATTGGTTTCATATAATATTTGGTCTACTTTAATTAATTCAATGATTAGATCAGTATCAGTTTTATCTTTTAGTTTAGAATAATTGACTGTATTTTGATTATTTCCAACGACTTGATTAAATAAATTTCTATCCCGAACAACAAATCCTTGATTTAAAAATTCTTTTTCAATTGCACTATATAAAAAACTAACATTTTCTTCTTCAGTCGTTTTTTTTGATGTGACTGGGGTTCTTAAGACTATTTTAGGGTTCTTATTTGTCCTTAAGAATTCGGATAGGCTCTTAGTTGTGTATATCTCATTTTGGGCTTGGTTAAACTTGATATATTTAGTTGAACAACTAGCAAAGCTAACTGAAATTAATATCAATAATATTTTTCGCATTAGATTAAAGTTTAGTTATTAATATACCTTAGTTAAGTAAGATTATTATTACGAGCTTAGTGTTTGGTGTCTTTTGAAGTTTTCGGATCGTTCCCAGGTTTTACAGTATCAGAATCTCTTATTTTACCATCTAATCCATGAATTCTTACTTCACCACCACCTGAATTAAATGATAGTTCTTTTGCTCTTTTTTCAGCCTCTTTTTGGGTATCAGTATATTCACTTACTTTTGAAGCCCCTTCTTTTTTTATTCGCCATTTCCCTTTTTCCTTATCTTTTGAAATATGATAATTTGCCATAATGTTTTTTTAAAAAGTTTATACTCCAAAACTAAACCCCTTAAAAAACAAAACCTTACGGATTTCCGTAAGGTTTCTCATTTAATTACTTTTTCTTTTATATCTTTTTGTTTCTATATAATATTCCGAAGTATAAATGCCATTTTTTAAATTTTCATGACCAGCATATTTAGTTACATTTGGAGCATTTACTGAGGCTACAATTCTATATTTTCCATTACTAAGATTAATTTTCTGCCTATGTTTGGTAGGAATCGAAATCTTTTTACTTTCAGGACCACTATACCAAATAGTTAATAAGTAAGAGGTATTATTATATATTTCTATTTTGTTTCCTGATTGAAGAGAATTATTATCGGTTACTTTGCTCATTTGTGGCAAAACACCATGTTTTTCTTTAAATATTTGATCAACTTCTAAGTCAATTATTCTTTTTTGAGCTAAAAACACAAATACACCATTTGGATTATTCTTTATATATGTTTTATAGGCAGAAATTGAATTTTTATTTGTTATAACTTTCCATTGAGATATTAATAAGTCATCTCTTTTATCTTTTGCAATTGATGCAAACGTTGAATTTGGATATTTTTCAATAAATGAATTATATGCTTTAATTGTGTTTTTTGTTAAGGTATTCTTCCAATCAGTGGTGATAATTTTTAATTTAAGGATTTTTTCTTTTGCGATTAAATTGTGCTCTCCAAAAGGAAAATCAATTAAATATTTTTCATAAGATTTTATTGTTCTAGTAGAATTTGCCTTTTTCCATGCATTTAACTCTTTTAATTCAGAAATTTTATTTTTAGCATCTATTATATGTTCAGATTTTTGATATGTAGATATGAAATTTTTATAACTATAAACCGTGTTTAATTGTTTCGATTTACTCCAAGCATTTTGTTCTTTAATTTTACCAATTAATATTTTAGCTTTTTCAACTCTTATACTATTAGGATATTTTGAAATAAAACCTTCAATTGTGCTTATATCTTTACTTTTTTTTATAGAGTTCCAGTCTTTATTTTGATATCGTTCTGAAAGCCTCTTTTCAACATCTAGAGTAAATCTATTGTTAGGATATTTTGTTAAGTAACTCTCATATGCAGTTATTGTATTTTCTTCTTTGGCTTCAAAGTAGCCCTTAGATACTCCACAGCTGGCTAACAGGAAAAATATAATAATAACTAAAACATGTTTCATCATTATTTTTATAATTTATGTAAAACGAACCTCCTTAAAAATCAAAACCTTGGGGAGGATTCCATAAGGTTTGAAATCTTTATTAGTTAATTTTTACATCCGTTTTTAGCACAACTAATTTTTTCTTTGGTATTTACCCAATGATTTGGAAGCTCTGTTGTGTCAAAACCACAACCTGTGGTTCCTCTCTTTTGTCCTTTATGAACTTCATTTGTTGGTTTGTGTTTTACTGCCATAATTTTTAGTTTTAAAATATTACACCAAAACTAAACCTCTTAAAAAACAAAACCTTACGGATTTCCGTAAGGCCTATTTCTTTCTTTTTCATTGTTATCAATTTACATCATCCATTAATTTTCTTTTAGAATTTTTTTCTTTTCAGTTTGATATTCTTCTTTTGTTAGTACTCCTTCGTCATAAAGTTTCTTTATTTTTTTCAGCTTATCATATTTGTCGTTTGGATTTTGCACAGGGTTTTTATTTTTCTTACAATTTTCAACCTCACAAGTTGCAATTGCATTTTCAATATCGATAATATAATTTGTAATATTCCCTCCACCTACTGTAAAGTAAACACCTTTGTATCGCTTGTAATTATATTTCTTTATTTTTTTTATAGTCACAAGTAAACCAGCATTTGCAGCGCCTAGCCTATTATTGTTTGCATTATAATTTGCATTATTTGTTGCTCCGGCAATTGCCGCCCATCCCCCCATGTTTATATAAACAAACCTTCCATTCGTATCTGAACCACGACCCAGTTTAATTTTGTCTCCAATTTTATAAGTAATTCCGTTTGAGGCAGTAAAATCTTTTAATTTTTGCACTTTTTTTTGTGCTTCAATCATATTTAAAGCTAAAAGAGTGATAATTAGTAAAGTGATTTTTTTCATTTTTTGAACGGGAATTGTATTATGATTTTATCCGCAGGTTTCATTTACATTGGCAGACACCAAGTTTGTCCCAGCGACCAATTCAACTGATCCAGTTGCTCTATTATGTGAAGAACAAAATGGAACAATGTACCAACTACTATCATAATTAACATCTTTTTGCACATGTGCTCCGAGTAAATCTGAATTTGAACATCCAACAGCCCTACAAACGGTTGCAGTTTGATGGCTATAATTTCTCCAATGTTGAATCCAACTTCCGCATTTACATTTATTTGTGGAAGTACCATTAATGTTTTTTACTTTCATGATTTATGTTTATAAGAATACGTCACAAACTTAAAACCAATAAAAAGCAAAACCTTACGGCAATCCGTAAAGGTTTAAAAAAGTTAAAAGGTTCAAAACCATTAGTAAGCTAATATGATATTATGGATTCTAAAAATTTTATATTCCAGAGTCACCTTTATAAAGAATATCTTAGATTATATATTATTTGTCAACATAGAATTTAAGATATTAACCTTATGTTTAAAAGAATCAATTTTTTCAATTTGATTTTTTTCTAATCCTTTATCTTCTAAACTAATTATTATTTTATTCATTAATTCTAGATCATGAACAGTATAAAATTGTTTATCAATTTTTAAACAGTTTACAGATAAAGTTATTTGACCTTTTTCAATAAGCTTAAGAATGAAGTCAGCATCAAAGAGCTTATTCTGGTTAATGATTTCAGTTGTAAGAATAGATTCTTCAATTAGGTTACTATATAAAATTTCCTTAGAAACAGTCTTATCTAAAACTCCAAAATATCGAATTGTATTTATAAAAAGCGTTTTACCCTCATCAGAGTTTTCTTCCACAGTAGTATTATAAACGTTTATAAAATTATATAATAAATTTTTAGATAACTCTTCGATTGGTTCATTGATTAAGAAATCCCATTGTTCCTGTGAAAGTAACTGTTGGTTATTAATATCTGCAATTATTAATTCCTTTTTGAGTTCATGATGAAAAGCTGTTAATGAAATAATTTCTTCACTAGTCTTATTTTCTGCAATTCTTTTGGGAATACTTATTTTTACAGCGGTACCAGAAACCGAAACCATAAACATTGCTTTTCCTTTACCCGAAATTTCGTCAAAATTTGATGATAATCCTATAATTGCATTGCCACCTAAATCCCTTAATTTAAGTTTCAAATTGTTAACGGCTTTTTTATACATATTCTCTAACTTATTTTGGTAAGAATCATGTTCTCCTCCAAAAAAATCAGATACAGATGCACCAATATCTGAGAATACATTGGTGCCTATCACTATATTGGTATTAATAACTCCTAAATATTTTTCAATTTTAGCCCCTTCAATTAGATTTGTTGTTGTGATTATTATTTTTTTACTCATTTAGCTTTAAAGATTTATTATGATATTAAATAAGCCCCAAATCTTTCACCTTAGTCACCAAATGTGTAGCATTATGGGCTTTAAACTGAATCTTCAATTTATTTAAGTGTTTTTCGATAGAACTCACACTGCCGGGCGAGATTTTTTTTTCTTTAAAATAAATACTTATTTCTTCTTGTGACAAGCCAAACGATAGTTGTTTGATAAGCTCAATATCGTAATCGCTAATCTCTAAATTTGATTTTTTATGCAGCGCTTTTGCTACGTTGGCAGAGAGGTATTGCTTATTTTCAGATACCGCATAAATGGCTTTTGAGAGGTCTTTTAATCCTTGCCTGCCTTTACACACATAGGCATTGATATTGTAGTTGTTCACCAGTGTTCTTACCCGTTGCAGGCGGTCTTCAACAGAATAGACAATAACTTTTAGACCAGGTTGTATTGTTTGTAAGACCTTGATTAGATCTTCTCCTGAAGGATATTGCTGCTCACGGTGGTCGGTTTTAAAAGACAAATCAGAAATTAAAAGCTCATAGGGCTTATTGTCTCTAAGGGCTTTTTTAATTTTAAGATAGGCATCATCGCAGTATTGCACTTGGTCAATTTTTAGAATACCAAGTTCAACCAAGGTAGTATAAACCCCTTTATTGATGTCATCCATATCTTCAACTACCAATACTTTTGTAAACATATTAAATTTTAATGGTTGCTTTAAATCCGCTGTTACTTTTCGATTCAAAGATAATTGTTCCGTTAACAGATAAAATACGGTTTTCCGCATTTTGCAATCCGCTTTTCTTTTTTAAGTCACAGCCTACTCCGTCGTCTTTGTAATTAATAATGATATTATTTTTTTCTTTACTAAATGCCAATACCGAAATATTCGCCTTGCTGTGTTTTTTCATATTAGTCATTAATTCTTGTAACACACGATAGATGGCTGTTTTTTTTAGTTGAGAAATGTTGTTCCAGTTTATTTTGGTTAGGTTTCGGGTAATTACAGTTACAGAATCATTTTTATAACTCAGCAATAAGTCATTTAAAGTAGAAGCAAAATCTTCTTTAAAATCAATAGTACTGTTTTCTTTAGAAATATCTCTAGTTTTGGTATACACACGTTCTAAATCATCTAAAATATCCTCTTTTATTGAAGTACTGCGTTGCAGTTTTGTCATAGCGTGGTAAATATCGTTGGCTACCTCGTCGTGTACTTTTTTTGAAATTCGAGTTTCGGTAGCATAAACCTGTTGTATTTTTTCCTTTTTGTGTTTTGATTTTAAGATAACATATAAGAATATAGAGCTCAATAGTATCAATGCTCCAATGCCTTGATATAGTAACCTTAAACGCTTTTCTTTTTCTTTTGATAATTTATTCTCATTTGCCCGTTTTGTTTCATTTGTCAAATCATATATCATTGATGCATAATGATTCTTTTGAATTAATTTCGCCTTTGAAATGCTATCAGTTATTTTTTTAAATGCGATAACCTCTGGGTTTTCACTTAGACCTACTATAATCGATAAAACACTTTCTTTTTGCTCAATGTTATTGCTAATATTGGCAATTTCTAATGCTTTTTTAGCAAAATATAAAGCCTTTGTTTTATCCTTTCTGTCTTTATAATATTCAGCTAAATTCAGATAACTTGTTATTATTCCATAGGTATAAGATATCTCTTTTCTAATTTTTAATCCTTTTATTATATTTGAAAGCGCATTAGGGTGGTTTAATTTTGATTGTGCTAGCCCTAAATTGTCCAATGCCCTTGCAAGTTGTTTTTTATCATTTAGCAATAAGCTATTTTCATAAACTTTAGTAAATCGATTTACAGCAATATCATATTTTTTTTGTTCATAAAAAACAAATGCTATATTGTTTAACACCGTTGTAATTTGACTTGGTGTTTGTGCTATTTCCAATATCTTATTATAATATTCTAGGGCTTTATCATAAAGTTCTAATTCTCGATAAATTTTACCTAAATGATTATACAATCCTATTTTAGCTTCTCTTTTTACAGAGTCATTTCCCTTTAGCATATCTATTAATTTTAATGCTTCAACTGCCGAATTTTCACTTTCATTTAAAAAGCCTATTTTCTTCTGAATAATTGCTATTTGCCGTAAATCATAGATAGCTGATAACGAATCGCCATTGAGCAAACTATATTCTTTATTGTTATTGTAAAAAATAAAAGCGGATGTTAAATCAGTACTTTTCTCAGGGTTGTCAACTAAATAATAATAATAAAAAGAACTATCTATTTTTTGTTGGGCATAACTATTTTGAATGCAAGGAAAAAATACATGCAAAAATAGAAAAAGAGGAATAAAAAATATAAATTTTCTCATTCCTCTAATTTACTAACTAATTTTTAGATAGGTAACTTCCTTATATTATTTTAATGCCTGCTTTGGAGGTGGCGGAGGTGGAGGTGGCGGGATATCACCTTCTTGATCACAGCACGCCTGAGGAGCTTCTAAATTATCAGAAACACCGTCATTTAAAACATCGTCAGCTGTACATGAAAATAAAACTATATTGAGGATAACCGTAACAAATATTAATGCTAATTTTTTCATTTTGTATAAATTTTTAAATTGAACAATAGTGTTGCCGGCTGAGTTTTTACTCAGCATTGTTGTTGCACAGCAACACGTTAAAACTGAAGAGAGCGCTCTCTTTTGGGAAGTGTGGAGTAGTGGTAGAGAAGTAAACCTACTTCCCGTTTAGAGATACAACCCTACTGTAACTTCACAGTAGAATTGATGGTTTCGCAAACCTTATTGCGAGTAAGGCATTCATCAATTCTGATACAAAAAGAAGAAGAATAGTGAGGAAAGACAGGATAGAAAATGGAAAGTATTAGGAAAAGATTTTCCATATAATTTCCATTAGAATTTGTATATTTAACAAGCTGTAAATTAGAATATTAATGCATAATAATTTAATATTAAAAGCCTTTGAAAAGGCAGGGGAAGATGAAAAAAATAAAGGGGTTAAAACACCCTCTAATACAAGTGTCGCTAAAATATTATCTGATTTTATTGATGAAAAAGAAAATTTTTCAATTGGAGAGAGAAGGTTACGAGATTATCATAATTTAGCATTGAAAAGTGAAGATGAGGATATTAATATTACACAGCAAAAAGTAGTTTTAGGTTTGTGTAAATATTTAGGCTATCGAGATTATCAACATTTTTTAAAAGAAAATCCTTCTGAAAAAAACATTAATAACAGTAATTTAGTTGCTGTTATCCGTAAAAATAAAACTACTATTGGCTCTATTATTATTGTAGTATTAATGACTTATTTTGGTTATGATTTAACAAAAAAAGACTGCATGACCTGGGTAGAAAATAGCCATTATGAACGGTTAAAATGCGGAGAAGAAAGCGAGGTCAAATCTATCAAATACAATAAGCTAATTTTTGATAATTTAAAAAGGATAGACCCCGATTGTAACTATCCGTTTTTTAAAGCCGATGGCAGTGAAAACTTGTGGTATGGCAAATCTGCCAAAGGAGAATTGGAGTTTTTCACCTATTACGGATTGCATCCGGTAACGGGCAAAACCTTAGACCCGATAACGCAATATATGATTGATAAATATATTTGTAATAGGTGAGCATACATAATGTTTAAAAACTAAAAACCCTCCTACACAAAGGCAAAGGAGGGTTTATTTATTATTGTATTCAATAATGTATCAAGGCTTTAACAGCTCTTTAGAACGATGGTATTCATCGTAATACAAATTCAGAATTTCCATATTAGACTTGATGAGGTCTTTGGTTTCTAGTAACAAGCTAAAATACAAAGTCGTATTTTTTGGGCTGGTGGTTTCTTTTGAGCGGGTACGTTCTACCTGCTTGTGAATGGCATCTTCAACATCTTGTAACAAAGCCTGTTTGGCTTCGATAATATCAGGGAAAATTTCATCAAAAGTACGCGAATCAAAAACTTCTCTAATACGCCCAAACAACCCGATTAACTTATCATTAATAGCCAATAGCTCTTCGCCTTGTTTGGCCTTTAATTTTTTGTGATTGTTATAAATGTGCTTATGGCTTACCTTGGCAATAAAACTGGCCGATTGTGCCAAATCTTGTAAATTGCCAATGACATCGATATAAAACTTACTGGCACCCAAATACGAATCGTCTAGGTCTTTGATAAAATAAAAGATATGATTTTGTAATTCTTCAATTTCTGCCTCTAGTTTTATAACGGTATCTTTTGCTTTTTTAAGGCTTGACAAATCTTCATTAATCAATCCGACAATGGTATTTTTATTGATTTTGCCAACTCTTTTTAAGGCTTTAGATATATTGTCGGCACTCTCTTCAATAACACCTTGAATAGAGTTGCTTTCGGCTTTGTTTAAACTGTCTTCAGCCTTAATTTCTTTTGCTTTTTTATAGTGCCTCATATAACTTCTAATCAATACTCCAACAACGAGTAATAATAATACGGCTATCATGGTTGGGCCGCCTAAATCAATTAAATACGTAATAATAGCAGCAGCAATAAAAGCACTAATGGCAGTGCCAAACCATCCGGCAATGACGTTCAATACTCCGGCTACCCGATATACGGCGCTTTCACTTCCCCAAGCCCTGTCTGATAATGAGGTACCCATAGCTACCATAAAAGTTACGTAAGTAGTTGACAAAGGTAATTTATAGGAAGTGGCAATCGATATTAGAATTCCGGCTACCATCAAATTTACAGAAGCCCTTACCATATCAAAAGCGGGCAATTCGTGCGTTTTGCCTTTTACCAATTCAATAACCGGTTTTTCAAATTGTTTGTCAATTTTTTTATTGATAGTATTGGGTAGAATGATATTGGTATATTTGGCAATTAAGATAGACCCTCTTACCAATACCCTTGATAAAAAATTAGGGTTGAACCGCTCTTTAGTTTCACCTTGACTAGCCAAATCAACAGAAGTTTTAACAACATCCTTAGCTTTGCTGGATAACCAAATGGTAAGTACCATGATTAATCCTGCCAGTAATAACAGTAAGGTAGGGGTTGGCACTTTACTGCTAAGAATACCCATTGAAAATTTAGTTGCCGGTAATCCGTTAACATTTACCAAAGGATCCATCCAAGCCTGAAAAGATTGCCAAGCGGCAATGGGTACTCCGATAAAGTTTACCAAATCGTTTCCGGCAAATGCCAATGCCAACGCAAAGGTACCTACAATGATAATGAGTTTGTAGATATTTGTTTTTAAGAATTTTATAAATATATATGATAAAATAGACCATACTACTAAACTAACACCCACAATAGAGAGTACATTTTTTTCTAAAAAATCTTTGATGGTCAATCCGCTCAATAGGCTCAAATTTTCATGGGCAATATCTGCCCCTTTGATACCTTTCATTAAGATAAAATAAACCATGGCAGTTAAGGCAACCCCACCAAATAGGGCACCTACCCATTTGGCTTTTTTCTCAAAGTTAAATGACAGCAATACACGTGTGATAAATTGTACGAAGGCTCCTACCGAAAAAGCAACAATAACCGACAACAGAATTCCGAAAATAATAGTTCTGGCTTTTTCAGTATTGATATAATTTGTAACCTCAATAAAAGAACCATGAATAGCACTAATTTTAATCAACGCCATTGCTACGGCAGCCCCTAATAACTCAAATACAATAGAAACCGTAGTTGATGTGGGCATTCCTAAGGTGTTAAAAAAATCTAGTAATAAGATATCGGTAATCATTACAGCCATAAATATTATCATGATATCGCTAAACATGAACATGCTCGGATTGAAAATACCTTTTCGAGCCACTTCCATCATACCGCTTGAAAAAACGGCACCGAAAACGACCCCCAAACTTGCTACAATCATAATGGTTTTAAACGAGATGGCTTTTGAGCCGATGGCAGAGTTTAAAAAATTAACGGCGTCATTACTAACACCAACTATAAGGTCAGCTATTGCCAAAATGGCTAAGGCAGCAACCATTAAAACGTAAATATTATCCATACATTAAATTTTGTTTCGCAAAATTGCTGATTATAGCTGAATCTAATATTACCAAATTGTTAATATTTGCTTTAAAAATCTATTTGAAAACGTATTTGAAAAGCGGTGGCATTACCGAAATTCTTTACTTTTTCCCATACATGGTTAAACATTATTCGGGTAACGGGATTTAAATACCAATTCAACCCTAAGGTAATATCTCTTTGTTCGCCTCCAAAAATATCTTTGTTGTTTAAATCAGAGTTAGAATAGCGCAATGCTACTTCCCAAGCGCCTACGCCTTTGTTTTTACCAGCAAAATTGTGTGTGGGCTTGAGCCTGTTAAAACCTGAATAAGAGCTTTTAAACCTTTTGTACTCTCCGGTTATAAAATAACTCGTTTGTGCGTAATAGCTTGAAAAGTTATAAGAGATGTTAGTAATTCCGGTTCCAGTATTTATATTGGCAATTAAATATTCAGCCTGTACTGAGAAAGGGCCTTTTACCATAGCACTTTCAAAATTAACCATCTGAACATTGTCAACATCCTCAATAATACCGGTATTAAGGTATTTTTTACCACTTAAATGGGCTTCGGGCCTCGATGCAATTTTGAATTCTTTTTTGTCATTTGGTTTTTTATAAGTATACCCCAATCCTACGTGTAATAATAGTTTTTTGTCGTTATCGTCAAAGGGCAATCCTGACATTCTTCCTGTTAAAGTAAATCCGTCATTTGCGGTTAAGTCATTACCGGTTCTACCGCTGGCATTTCTAAATAATCCGGTTTGAATCGATAGACGTTTGTCTAAAAAATTATTAAACAAAAGTATTCCGTTATTACGGATAGGGGTAAAATCGGTTAACAGGGCAGGTTCCATAAAAGTGAGGTACTTACTACTGGTCAATGCGTCTAAACGAAAAGGTTCTTTCACATGGCCCACACGAATGTTTCCTACAAAAGGAATATTTTTAATTCCGATATAGGCATCTTTTAACACGGTATTGCCACTGGCAAAATCTATGTTTAACTTAAAGGTTACATTTTCATAGACAGTACCCGAAAAGAAAAAACGGGCTCTTCTGAACTCTGTTCCGTTTTTGGTTAATAATTGTCCGAAAGCATCGTCTAAACCCGTATCTTGAGAAAAGAAAGCATGGTCAATCATTAAGCGGCCTCCAAATTTTAATTTAAAATTCTTATCCGCACTTTCTAATTTAAAGCCATTATCCCATGTAAAAGAAAATTGATTTCCTTCTTGTGATAACAAAAAATTAGAAGAGAGAAAGAATATTGCAGCAAAAATATTCTTGCATTTCATTGTTGTTGTTTTGAATGTTGTTGTTTTTCAACTACAAAGGAATAAAAAAAACCGTTAATAACTAAATATTTTAAAAAAGATTATACAACTGATAATCAGAACATTAAATATTTAATATTAAGTTAACGTTAAGTGAATGTTGTTTTAACGTTAGGCAATGGTTAAGTTCTTAATATTATTGTTAAGAGAATGATAAATCAATAGAAGAATTAGCGCTTATTTTTGCCTTAATTTTATAGAGATTTTAGGTTTGTACTACACAAAATTTTGGGGCAGAGTGACCTTTTTCAAACGGTGCTCTTTTCTTACTATATTTAATTACTAATGAACGCCCCTCCTTTAGTTGGGCTAAAATTTTATACGATACCCTATTGAGATGGCTGTACCCTGATTTCTTTTTGTAAAGATTTGGTTTTGGGCGTTAAATGATTGATAAACGCTTTCTTTTGTGTCACCCAGTAAATTGCTAATTTTAATATTGATAGCAGCTTTTTTTTCTTTGCCTAATGTTTTATTAAATGTAAAGTTTAAGCTGTTATACGGCATGGTATATACATCGGGATTGATACCGCCAACTACTTCTAGGGTCTTGCCTTGTACATTGTAAAACAGTCCGGCTTGTACACCGATATCACTATTGTCATAATCTAACCCCACATTGATTAAAAAAGGAGATTGCCCTTGTAACTCTCTGGTGTGGCTTACGGTTTCTCCGACCCTTGCCGTATTTTGGCGTAAAGTCAATTCGTCTACACCTATTTTTAATTGTGATTCTATAAAAGAAGTATTGATATTGAATTTTAAATTTTCTAAACTTGAAGATAAGAAAGCGAGGTTTTTTCGAAGTTCAATTTCTATACCATAAACATCTGCAGAGCCTAAATTTTGGGGGGTAATATTATCAACTGCCGATTGGAAAAACGTCAGCTCAATTGGGTCTGTAAACGATTTATAAAATCCGCTAATGGCAACCATCTGGGCATTTTCGCCAAAAAATTCAAAACGCAAATCAAAATTATTGATATACGTTGGTTTGAGTTTTGTGTTATTATTGGCAAGTGCCCCAATATAAGTCACACCCGATAAGGGGTCGAATATTTCTGCAATTGAAGCCTCTTTAAACGTTGGCCTGGCGGTAGTCCTTGAATAAGATAAACGAATGTTTTTATTATCTGATAATCCATAAATAAAATTTATCGAAGGAAAGAAATCAAGTTTATCAACAAGCGACTCATTGTCAAACACCAAAGTCCTTGTTGAGTTCTGGCCTGTATAATTCAATTGAAATTGTTCAACTCTAAGTCCTATAATTGATTTTAAATACTCCCCTAATTTAAATTCATTTGATACATATCCGGCAATATTAATTTGATTGGCCTCAAAGCTATTGGCAGGATCGGCTACAGAAGTGTTATTCACAAAAGAGCCCTGTTGGTTGTCAACAGTCCAAATATTATTTTCTGATAAAATGTTATCGGCGTTCCCGTTAAAACTCCCCGAAAAACCCGATGTAATCCCTATTCTATAGGTATAAATATCGTAACTCCGTTGTTTATATGAGCCATAAGCACCGAATTTTAGTTTGGCATCTTTTTTAGAGAGCTGATATTTTTTTGTAAAATCTAACTTCCCTACATAATTTTCTTCTTCTAAACTCCGCCAAATCCTTCTAGGCTCATTATTGGGGGCTATACTAAAACTGTTATTTTGAATTTCAAAAGAGGTTGTTCTAATATCTTTGTCATAAATAGTAGAGAGGGTTCCTGAGAGTTTCCATTCGGTTTTCCAAGAGGCATCATTGTTAGTATGTGTACCTGACAACAATCCGTTGGTAATAGCGCGTTGGGTATATGCTAAATTGTCTTTTTTAAAAGTAATAAAATCTGTTCTGTTTAGCTCTTGTGTAAATAGCCCGGCAGTAGATTCCCCATTTTGTATGTGCATCACGGTACCTTTGTATTTTGAATGCCGGGTTTTATATGATAATCCGACAAGGCCGCTGATAATGATATTATTTTTACCTAAATTTCCTATTTGGCTCCTATTTAATGGAAGCTCATTGACTGAAAGGTTAGGGTCTTTTCTATAAAAGTTATTTTCTGCCCCTTCATAAAATTTGGTTTCATTTTTATACGAGGCCGAGGCTATATATCCCAATTTATGATATTTTTTCCCTATTTGAAATTGGTTTCCGGCAGTAAAACCAATGCTAAAATCCATTCCGCTATTTGTTGGTTTAGCGGCTAGTGTAGAACTAAACCTTCTTGTTAAATCAGTAAGCAAACTACTGTTATCAAAAGTATTTGGGATGGGCTGGCGCGGATTGAAAGGCAATGACCTTGTACCATCATCATACCCTAGAAAATCGGTATTTCCCCCGTTATAATCTAAATACTTTGAATTAAAATGCATTTTATTATTATAGGTGCCGCTTACTGACAGTTCGTATGCTTTTTTTACAGGAAATTCTTTAGTAACAACATTTACAATACCACCTGTAAAATCTGCCGGTAGGTCGGCTGTTGCCGATTTAATTACTAGAATATTATCGAGGATGTTGGTTGGAAAAATATCCATTTGAATGGTATTTCTATCAGGGTCTAATCCGGGAATGTCAACACCGTTTAAAATTGTTTTTGTATAACGGTCGCCTAAGCCCCTTACATATACATATTTGCCTCCTTGTACAGAAACTCCGGGTACACTTTTAACTGCACTTGCCAAGTTGCTAGCCCCAATTTTTATAAAATTTTGAGCAGATAAGCCATCTAATAAATTAACTGACCGACGCTGTACATTCAATACAGAGGCTTCTGTATTTCTAGCAGTTTCGGCTTTTACTACCACTTCTTTTAGCGTATTTGAAGAAGGCTTAAGGCTCATATCTAAACTGGTAACATCACCGGGTTTAATAATAACATCAGTTACTTCAACCGTTTTATAACCCAAAAATTTAAAAACAAGCGTATAGATTCCGGCATCTAATTGGAGGGTATAGATTCCGTCAAAATCAGAAGTTGTCCCAATTTGAGGGCCTTTAACACTAACACTAGCAAAGGGTAAGGGGTCGTTAATTTCGGCATCTTTTATTTTACCCGTTAATGTACCTTGTTGTGCAAATAAAGGGGTTGTAAATAAATATACAAATAAAAAAACTATATAGTTGGGTTTCATAAAAATAATTGTTTTAGACATATCATATCAAATACCCGTTCTAAAATTAAAACGGGCAATTTGAAAAGTGACTAATTTCAAATATTAACTTAAAATGCATTTTTTGATTTGGCGTAGGTCCATGAAAACTCAGAAGTATCAGCACCTACGGTTTGAGACCCTGCAGTGACCGCTTCGGCAGTATCGCCAAAAGTGGGTGTAGCCACATTAGGGTCAGTATTGTGAAATAATGATTTTACATCAGCAACGCCATCTGGCAATACAATTTGCCAAGTGCCAAAAATTAAATTTCCATCCAGGTAGTTTTGTGCTACATTATTCTGCTTGTCTAATTCAACATCAGAATCGGGCTTAAAGCCATAAGCATAAATATTTTTAACAATGCCCATAGCATTGCTTCTAAAATCGGCATATTCGCCGTTTGGAGTAGTAGTATTTCCTACAAGGGTGATGCCATCCATAGTGAATTGTGCGTTGGCAGAGCCTTCGCCGCCATCAATTTCTAGGCCGTGGTCAGAAGCATTTCCTTCAATTACCATAGAATTCGTAATGGTGCCGGCATACGCTTGGTCAACATCTAAGCCGTCATCGCCTTGTGCCCAAACCAAAATGCTTGAAGGGCTTACTGTGCCTCCAAAAAATTCAACGCCATCGTCTACATTGCCGACAATTTCAATATGGTCTATGGTTGTACCACTGCCTACAGCCCCTAAGGTCAATCCGTTAATTTCATTTCCTTCACCTATTTCAGCACCGCCATGGCGAATAGAAACATACTGAAGAACGCCTGAGTTATCAGCAGCATCACTACCTCCATACAATCCGTTAGCATCTGAAGCAGGAATGCCTTCAATTTGAAATTCAGAAACATCGCCTTCAAATGAACCGGGGGCTTTTCCTAAAATAAGCAAACCACCCCAAAGGCCTCGGTCATTTTCTGTTAAGTTAGTACCTGCGGTTTCACCAACTCTAATATTGTCAGATGTTGAGGTCATAATGATGGGTGAGGTTGCCGTGCCTTGCGCATTAATTTTTCCACCTCTTGCTATAATTAAGGTTGAGGCTTGGCTACCCGAACCGGCAAAAGCCTTAATAATGGTTCCTGCTTCAATTGTTAAGGTAACACCGTCAGCAACAACTACCCTTCCTTCAAGTTGCCAGATTTTATCTTTTGTCAAAGTTCTATCAACAGAAATAACACCTTTTAGGGTAGTGTTTACAGGAGCCGGAGGCGCAATAATACCTCCACCGAGATCGTTGCCGGTACATGATGTAATTAATAAGCCTGCCATAAATGCATAAAATAGTTTCTTCATTTTTGTTTTATTTAAGTTTTACACTACAAATAACAGGAGCCAATGTAAAGCCTGAGTTATCCTGAAGTTAACTATTTATGATGTTTAGGTTAACTTAATGTTAACAGTTCTAAGCGCCAAGCTTTTCACATTGTTTTCTATACTAAAGAAATGTAATAGGGCCGGCGTATAGAGAGATAAAAAATAATAGAAATTACAATTTTCAAAAATTGTAAAGATTAGCCGTAATATTATTATATTTACACATTGCTATTTGAAAATAAAAAATAGCAATAAATGAAGGAGCCTTCATAAATTATATACCAAAAGGTTATTAGAAGTTATTACATGATACACAAGAAAACATTGCGTCATTCTTTTGCAAAAGTATTTTTACTAAAATATGGGATGGTTTTTAGTTTTCTGTTATTTGTGCTTGTAAAGCCCGGTATTACTATTGCAAACCTTTTTACTGACAGTAAATACGAACTGTTTGACCCAGTAGAAAGTGATACTTCTAAAGAAAAAAAAGACATAGCAGATGATGACTGCGAAAAATTTTACAAACTATTGGTAGTCTCTTCAACCACTTATAAAAAGCAGTCGCTTTCGTATGGTGCTATTCAGAAACACTGTTCTGATTTTAATCCTGATATTTGCTTACCTCCTCCTAAGATATAAAAAGGGTTTGACTCTATTTACACAAAATAGTGAGATGTAATAATCAGGAATGTTATTGATGTTACAGTCAGCAAAAATATTTTTTTGAAATAACCATAGCGAATATTACTTTTAAAGGAGCTTAGAAGTAGAACTCGTTTAAACTTTTTTGGATTGAAGCGAAAATTAGGAGTTTTTTATCCTATTGAAGGCTTTTTTGAGTTGCATAGCAGGGCTATGGAAGGAAGAAAAGACAAAAATAGGGTACAAAAGGACAATTTTTTAGCTAATTGAAAAAGTTTAAACGAGTTCGTAGATAAAAATAATACAATTCAACATAAATCGGGTAAGATCATACAGTAGAGATGATTATATCTGTCAGGTTGGTAGCAAAAGTAAGGCCGGCCAATAAAAACACATGAAAAACACATGAAAAAACTATTTAATTTCAAACATTTTAAAGGAGATATGTTTGGGGGTATAACTGCCGGTATTGTAGCCTTGCCATTGGCATTGGCCTTTGGGGTTAGTTCGGGCTTGGGTCCTAGTGCCGGACTTTACGGAGCTATTTTTGTCAGTTTCTTTGCGGCGCTCTTTGGTGGCACCAATACTCAAATATCAGGGCCTACCGCTCCAATGACGGCAGTGAGTATGGTTGTAATAGCAGGGATAGCGGCAGCTTTTGATGGTGATGTGTCTAAAGCATTGCCGGCAATACTAACCGTATTTCTACTGACCGGCCTCATGCAAATAGGTTTGGGGTTAATAGGCTTGGGAAAATATATTAAATACATACCCTATCCTGTTGTTTCAGGGTTTATGACGGCTATTGGCGTTATCATTTTACTTACTCAGATTTTGCCTTCTGTAGGATATTATCCAAAAGAGGATGACGCATTTGTTAAACAGTTTAAGCCGAAAGCCGAAGAAATTATCTTAGATAATATTTTAAAGGAAGAAGCCGGAGAAGGAATATTGGTATTAGAAGACTTTAAAGAAACTGTAAAAAGGGCAGAGCACATAACCGAAGGCCAGATTTTAAAAGAATCGCAAACGTTGGCAGGCAAGGAAGCCTCAGGGGTAATAGGTGCTGTCAAAGTACTGCCTAGGGCCTTGCAACATATAAATTGGTTAGAATTGCTCTTGGCGCTTGGCACTATCATTATTATCTATGGTTTTAAACGAATTACTACTAAAGTGCCCAGTACCTTGGTAGCATTGTTAGTAATGTCTGGAATTGCTATAGGATTCAAACTAAAATATAGGCCCATCGAAGAAATACCGAGTGGATTGCCCATACCCAATTTAGAAATTTTCACCGATTTTAATTTAGGCACCATTACACCTTACATTTTCACGGCATTGACTTTAGCCCTATTGGGAGCGATAGACTCGCTATTAACCTCGGTAGTTGCCGATAATATGACCAAAACAAAACACAAACCAAATAAAGAGTTAATAGGCCAAGGTATTGGAAATAGTATCGGTGCCCTTTTTGGCGGCATACCCGGAGCCGGAGCCACTATCAGAACCGTAGTAAATATTAATGCAGGTGGTAAAACACGTTTATCAGGTATGATTGCCGGCGTTTTGCTATTGGTTATTCTATTGGCACTAGGCCCTATTGCCTCTCAAATTCCTGCTGCTGTGCTAGCCGGAATATTAATTACCGTTGGTATCGGCGTAATGGATTACAAAGGCCTCAAAGCCATACCATATATGCCCAAGCCTGAAGTTATTATAATGATTATAGTACTGGTATTGTCATCAGTTTGGAATCTAGTTTACGCAGTGGGTATTGGCTTGGTAATAGCCTCTTTGATGTTTATGAAAAAAATTGGCGATTTAACTGCTGAACGCTCTGATGTAAAATCATTATTAAAAGAAAAAGCGTGGTCTGATGAAATTGACTTTCCTGAAAACTTAAAAGAGAAAGTTTTTATCAAGCACATTAAAGGCCCTTTATTTTTTGGTTCTACAAGCGATTTTCAACAACTAATGAATCAAATTCCGGATACCGCTACTAGCATTATTATCAGAATGGGGCGTATGCAATATATAGACCAATCAGGATTATACGCTTTAGAAGATGCATTGGTAGCATTGGCAAATCAAGGTAAAAAAGTGCTTTTGGTAAATGTTTTAAAACAACCAAAGTACTTGTTAGAACGTATAGATATTATTCCTGACCTTGTTCCTAAAGAGCAAATTTTTGATAATTTTAAAGATTGTTTGGTATGGATTAAGGAAAATGTAAACGGCAAATCAAAATAATACCGCCTGTACATACTATAAATACTAAGGTTTTAAAAAAAACATAAAAAAACTTGCATTATTAATAGTAATACTATTATATTTGCAACCGTAACATGAAAAATCTTCAAATACATATAAAGGTTAGTTCTGAATTATATTTAAAGAATCCTGATTCTTCAGAATTGGGACATAGAATTATCGCTGGAAGTATCGAGCTTATTAATGAGCTTGGGTTTGAAGTATTTACCTTTAAGAAATTGGGCGATAAAATCGGATCGCCCGAAAGTTCTATCTATCGTTATTTTGAAAGTAAGCATACCCTACTTATTTATCTTACCTCTTGGTTTTGGAGTTGGGTTGAATACCAATTGGTTTTTGCTACGGCAAATATAAATTCGCCCATTGATAAGTTAGAAAAAACGATTAAGATACTAACTCAGCCGGTAGAAGTTGATAAATCATTTTCGTACATAAACGAAGTATTATTGCATAAGATTATCATCACAGAATCTGTAAAAGTGTATCATACAAAAGATGTTGATGATGAAAATGAAAAAGGTTACTTCAGCTCTTACAAGCAGGTAGTTCAAAGGGTTAGTGATATGGTGTTGGAAATAAACCCGACATTTAAATTCCCTCAAATGCTTATTTCTACAGTGATAGAAGGGGCTAATCATCAACGGTATTTTGCACAGCACCTACCGGCACTCACCAATGTAGAAAAAGGGAAAGATAATATTATAAAGTTTTATACAGACTTAGTTTTTAAAGCTATTAAATGATGAACGAAAGAATCTATGCCATAACATCTTTAATAGCACTGTATACCTTAAATATTATAATGTGCATTATGATAGTGCTGCCTACTGCACAAGCCTTAGAATTGTTTAGTAATACAAACTATGAATTGGTTAAGTTTTCTGACGAAGAAAATACTGACAACCAAGAAAAGCCCGAAGATAATACCAAGAATGAAAAAACTGAATTTCAAGCCGTAACTATTAATTATCAGCATTATACATTTTATAAAAAACCTTCTTGCCAACGAAATCGAGAATTAATATCTAATTTTAATCAAGATATTTTTACACCTCCACCCGAAAAAGGTATCAACGCTTAGTACCTAACAACCCAATATAGTAAAAATATTTTTTGCTATTTCTAATAGAAATCAAGGGTTGGTTTTTCACATATTAATTAAAAAAGTAATCAAAAAATAATTGGTATAGGTATCAATAACCTAACACTATATCATTTTCAATTTTAAAAATATTATGAATTCTACAAATCCGTTTAAAAATTTAAAAGCTGATTTTCCGGCAAGTATTGTTGTTTTCTTTGTGGCACTACCCCTTTGTTTAGGAATCGCATTGGCGAGTGGGGCACCGCTTTTTTCAGGTTTAATAGCCGGTATCATAGGAGGCATCGTTGTAGGTGCCCTTAGTGGTTCACAAGTAGGTGTCAGCGGCCCGGCAGCAGGGTTGGCAGCCATAGTTTTAGTAGCTATAGGAACACTTGGCAGTTTTGAAAATTTTCTCTTAGCCGTAGTACTGGGAGGTGTTATTCAAGTGCTCTTCGGAGTGTTAAAAGCCGGCGTAATTGGCTACTATTTTCCATCATCGGTAATTAAAGGAATGCTTACAGGTATTGGTATTATCATAATACTCAAACAGATACCACATTTTTTTGGATACGATACCAATCCTGAAGGAGACTTTTCCTTCTTTCAAGTAGATGGCGAAAACACCTTTTCTGAAATTATCAATTCTATCAACGGCATTAGCCTTGGAGCCACGTTAATAGCTATTTTAGGCTTAGGAGTTCTTATTCTTTGGGAAAATGTATTGACAAAAAAAGCAAAGATATTCAGACTTATCCAAGGCCCATTAGTAGCCGTAGTATTAGGTATTGTTTATTTTGTGGTAACAAAAGGAAATGAAAAATTTGGTATTGCTGCTGTTCATTTGGTAACTGTGCCGGTTCCTGAAGATGCCTCTTCATTTTTACACCAATTTAGCTTTCCAAATTTTGGAGCTATAACCAATCCTGAAATTTGGATTATAGCTTTTACAATTGCTTTGGTAGCAAGCCTAGAAACGCTTTTATGTGTGGAAGCTACAGACAAGCTAGACCCTTTAAAACGAGTAACCCCCACAAACAAAGAATTATTGGCACAGGGAACCGGAAATATCCTTTCAGGATTGGTAGGCGGCTTACCGATTACACAAGTAATCGTGCGTAGTTCTGCCAATATACAATCGGGTGGAAAAACAAAAATGGCCGCTATCATTCACGGGTTTTTACTCTTAATTTCGGTACTCTTAATTCCTAGATTGCTAAATATGATACCCTTATCGGTACTCGCCGCTGTTTTGCTTATTGTTGGTTATAAATTGGCAAAACCAATGCTGTTTAAAAAAATGTATGAACTCGGATGGAAACAATTTGTACCCTTTGTAGTTACCGTTGTGGGGATTGTGTTTACTGACTTACTTGTAGGAATTGGGCTTGGCTTGGCTGTAGGGATTGTAGTGGTGTTGATAAAGAGTTTTCAAAATTCTCATTTTTTACATATCGAAGACAAGAGCAATAGTAAACATAAAATTAAAATGACCTTGGCCGAAGAAGTAACATTCTTTAATAAAGGAGCTATACTTAAAGAATTAGACAGCCTTCCAAGAGATACCTATTTAGAATTAGATGTTAGAAAAACACGCTATTTAGATAACGATATTATTGAAATTTTAGAAGATTTTTCTGAAAAAGCAACTAATAGAAATATCGATGTAAAACTCATTTCAGAAAGAGGGATTGTTGAGAATCCGAGCAGTTACATACAATTTTTCAAACTTAGGCCAAAAACTGCTTAATGGTATATTACTAAAGAAAAAACACATTATTATGGCAACTAAATACAAATTATTAGTACTTATAGACCTTTTTAAAACCGCTCATTCAGTAGTAAAAAGTGCAGTAAATTTAGCCAAGGCGGTAAACGCGAACATTGAAGTTTTTTATGCAAAGCAATTGACAACTATAGTAAAAAATGAAAATCAAATTTCGGCAATGCGCTCACTAAATGAAGAACAGAATATAACTAAGAAAAAATTGCAAAATTTAGTAAACACCATTTCAAAAGAAGAGAATATCCCAATTACATTTGATTTTGTTTTTGGCAATATTAAAAATGAAATTATCCGTCAAATTGAGACAATGAAACCAGATATTATTGTGTTGGGGAAAAGAAAACAACCCGTTTTTAACTTCTTGAGAAATGATACAACCCAATTTTTATTAAATACGTATTTTGGTAATATTTTAATTGTTGATGAAGATAATGAACTCAATTCAAATAGCAATATTTCTATTGGTTTTTATACCGATACCCTTGACGATTGCAATATAGAAATTACAAAAGACCTAAGTAAAAAAGCTTCTTCTTCTATAAAATTTTTTAAGGTTCGAAAAAATGCTACGGTACAACTTTCAAATGATATATCAGCACAATTAAAAACTACGCATGCAGATAAGAATATAGTAGAATACGAGTTTGAAGAAAGTACCGGAGCCCTGATAAATTTTGTCTCAAAGAATAATATAGAATTATTATGTGTGGGGCGAGAATGGAAGAAAAAAGGATGGATAGAATCATTTGTGCGAGAAGAAGCAAATATGAACAAAGAGATTCATAAACTCAAAGTACCATTATTCATTTATGGAAAATAAAATTCATTAAAAAATAGAAATGTATGAAAACACAAACAAAACGAACCCAAGAAAACCTTAGCCCCAAGGATGCACATGCTATCTTAGTAGAAGGCAATAAAAGATTTGTAGAAAATTTAAAGGCACAACGCAATTTAAAAGACCAAGTAATAGAAACGAGCAAAGGCCAATACCCCTTTGCCGTAATACTGAGTTGTATTGATTCAAGAGTACCGGCCGAACTGGTTTTTGATCAAGGTATTGGCGATATATTTAGCGTAAGGATAGCCGGTAATATTGTCAATGAAGATGTGTTGGGCTCAATGGAATACGCCTGTAAAGTGGCAGGCTCGAAAATAGTGGTTGTTATGGGGCATACCAAATGTGGCGCTGTAACTTCTGCCTGTAAACATGTAGAATTGGGTAATATAACAGCATTACTCAGTAAAATAAAACCCGCAGTAACTTTAATAGAAGCAAAAAAAGATACCATGGATGATGAAGCCATCGAAGAAGTTTCTGTAACCAATGTGAAAATTTCTATTGATAGAATTAGAGACGAAAGCCCCATTTTAGCACAAATGGAAAAAGATGGCAACATAGAAATTGTTGGGGCAATATACAATGTTTCTAACGGGAAAGTTGAATTTTTTGAAGGATGATGAAAAGATACCTTTTTCATAAAATTACCTTTTCATTGTTGTTTTTTTTACCTGTTTCTATGCTTGCCCAGCAAGCGGAAACAGGTAATTGGTTAATGTATTTCGGTATGAATAAGTTGAGTGACAAATTCAGCCTTCATACCGAGGTACAATACCGAAACCATACTTTGATGCCCAATAATACAGAACAATTGTTATTGAGAACCGGATTGAATTATCATTTTTCTGACAAGGCTTTTGTTACTGCCGGATATGCCTATATTCCTTCGTATATCTATAAGTCTGAACAGAAATCTCCAGAAACCGAAGAACACCGTATATGGCAACAATTTATCCTTACAAATACCATTGGCAGGGTGAAATTTGAGCATAGATATCGTATAGAACAACGCTGGGTAAACCGAAACTATAAAAATAGATTTCGGTATCGTTTGATGCTGTTCATTCCGCTCAACAAATCAAAAATTGAAGATAAAACATGGTTTTTAGGATTTTATGATGAGGTTTTTGTAAATGCGAAAAAAACATTTTTTGATAGAAATAGGTTGTATGGGGCATTGGGGTACCAAATTACTAAAAATGCCGGCGTACAATTAGGAATTATGCGTCAACAAGTAAGTAATTTTGGAAAATGGTATTTACAAATTGCCATCGTTTTAAATACCGACTTAAGAAAAAAGAATACATTCATAGAAAATAAACTCAATCATTGAGGCTGTGTAAAAAGTGTCATTCTGTTCCGAGATTTCGGAAGAAATGAACCTGCCTGCGGCAAGGTAAGGAATCTGAAATAATATTAACATATTGATTATTAGGTAGATGAGATTTTTCGACTGTACCTACCTACCGCAGGCAGGCTCAAAATGACAAAGTGAAGACTTTTTAGACAGCCTCTTATGAATATAAAATCACCAGTCTAAAAGCTAATATAAAAAGATGGAAAGAGAACTGGTAACCAATAAAAAGAAATTTTTAAGAATCAAAATCCTCCATTTTGTAATCGATCTAAGTTATATTTTAATTGGTATTATTTCGGCAGGTTTTGGCTTGAAAGGATTTTTACTGCCCAATTCATTTATTGATGGAGGCGTAATGGGTATCTCCCTACTGGTATCAGAAACAACAAATATATCATTATCAATTCTTATTGTGTTTATCAATTTACCATTTCTTATTCTCGGCTTATCGCAAATAGGAAAACAATTTGTTATCAAAAGTATTATTGCAATTATAGGCCTGGCACTTGTCATTTACTTTATACCGTACCCGATAATTACTTCAGATAAGTTGCTTATTGCCGTTTTCGGCGGCTTTTTTTTAGGAGCAGGTATTGGAATGGCAATTAGGGGAGGTGCCGTAATTGACGGAACCGAAGTATTGGCAATTTACTTAAGTAAAAAAACAGGACTCACAATAGGAGATGTAATACTGATTTTTAACGTTTTTATTTTCTCATTTGCTTCTTACATCCTATCCATTGAAATTGCCCTTTATGCTATGCTGACATACCTTGCAGCTTCAAAAACCATAAATTTTATTATTGAGGGGATTGAAGAATATACAGGAGTTACCATTATATCAGACGATAGTGAAAAAATACGCTTGATGATTACAGAAAAATTAAAAAGAGGCGTTACCATCTATTTAGGAAAAAGCGGATTTCGAAAAATAGGCGATAACCTAATGGAATTTAACATCATTTATACAGTTATAACCAGGCTTGAAATTGCAAAGCTACGAACAGAAATAGACAAAATAGACCCCCATGCGTTTATCATAATGAATAGCATAAAAGATACAAAAGGGGGCATGATAAAAAAAGGTCATTAAATAAATAATAACAACACAACAGGATGCTAAAAAACTTCTTAGGAAACAGCCCTCTTTGGTATAAGTATACCTTACTTGGATTCTTAATTTTTAATGTGATTTCTTATTTTATACTAGGCAAGGTTATCACATCGTGGATATTTATTGCCGAATTTATTTTTACATTAGCAATGGCACTAAAATGTTATCCGTTAATATCAGGAGGGCTGCTCGCCATTCAAATTTTAGCCTTAAACCTTACCAGTGCAAAAAATGCCTATCTCGAAGTTGAACAAAACCTTGAAGTAATTTTACTCTTGATGTTTATGGTAGCGGCTATTTATTTTATGAAGCCACTCTTGATGTTTATTTTCAGTAAAATTTTTACGAAAGTAAAATCTAAAATGGAGCTATCACTTTTATTTGTGATTCTTTCGGCTATTCTTTCCGCTTTTTTAGATGCACTGACCGTTACTGCAGTTTTAATTAGTGTTGCCGTAGGTTTTTACGGAGTATATCATAAGATTCATTCGAGCAATCTCGATTTAGACGATGATGGAACCCTAGACAAAAAGCAACTGAGCCGCAAAACCTTAGAGCAATTTCGTAGTTTTTTACGAAGTTTAATCATGCATGGAGTTGTCGGAACGGCATTAGGAGGTGTGATGACGTTGGTTGGCGAACCACAAAACCTTTTAATTGGTGAGAAAATGGGATGGGATTTTATCGAATTTTTCAAACAAATGGATATTATTACCATTCCCGTTTTCTTTTCAGGTTTGGCAGCTACAATATTCTTAGAAAAATTTAAACTATTTGGTTTTGGGGCAAAACTACCTAATGCCGCTCGTAATATTATTGAAAGATACACCCGAGCAGAAGATGAAAAAAGAACAAAAAAAGAAATATACAAGTTAGCAGTTCAAGCCACTGCAATGGGATTGTTAATTATTGGTTTGGCTTTACATTTAGCTCCGGTTGGATTTATCGGTTTGGCTTTGATTATCTTTCAAACCGCCTTTATGGGAATTACAGATGAACATCAAATAGGCCCGGCTTTTAAGGAAGCCTTGCCCTTTACAGCTTTGTTAGTAGTGTTTTTTGTAATTGTAGCCATGATTCACGATCAGCATTTGTTCAAGCCCGTTATAGAATATGCACTCGCTATGGATACTTCTGTCCAACCCACCATGTTTTATATAGCAAATGGTATTTTATCAGCCATTAGTGATAATGTTTTTGTAGCAACGGTCTATATCAATGAAATTCAAACAGCCTATGAAGTAGGTGAATTGTCTCGTTTACAATACGAAAAACTGGCCATAGCTATTAATACCGGTACCAACTTGCCGAGTGTAGCAACACCAAACGGACAAGCGGCGTTCTTGTTTTTACTAACCTCATCCTTGGCTCCCCTAATCAATTTATCATATGGAAAAATGGTAAAAATGGCATTTCCGTATGCCGTAGTGCTAGGTGGTGTAGGCTTACTATGTGTAATGTATTTATTATAAAATATGAGAGATTTAAAAACCACCAATACGCTTTTGTTGATATTGGTACTGCCCATAATTTTTTATGTATTGAAAATATTGTCATTTATTTTTGTGCCTTTGGTATTTTCTATGTTTATCGCATTGCTATTTTTACCGTTGATGCGTTGGTTAAAAAAGAAAAAAATACCCAAACCTGTCAGTATTTTTATAGTCATCTTAATTATTGGAAGCGTATTGAGAATAGGGGGGAAATTAATTCAACTTTCAAGTAAAGAAATTCTTGCTACCCAAACTGATTTTTTTGAAAAAGCCACTTTTAAACTTCAGCAATTTCTCTCATCAATCGAAGGCTTTTTTGGGATAAAATATGTTGAAGGCGGAAATGTATTAAACCGTCTTTTACAAGAAGGTAGCATGGTACAAAATTTTGGATCAACTGTAGACTTTATTGGCAGTACCTTATCTATGACCCTAATGACGGCATTTTTTGTTGTGTTGTGGCTAGGGGAATCTATAAATTTTCAAACGGTTTTAAACAATACTATCCTCAAACAAAAACATGCATCAGTAAAAACATTTATGAAAATAGAGAATGACCTCATAAAATTTATAAAAGTAAAATTTATCATTAGTTTATTTACCGGAATAGGTATAGGCCTGTCTTGTTATTTTTTTGATGTGAGTTTCCCTATTTTTTGGGGGTTGTTTGCATTTGTAATTAATTTTATTCAAATGATAGGCTCTTTCATCTCGGTACTATTAGTAGCTTTATTTGCCTTTGTAGAATTAGACCCTACCAGTACACTCTTCTTTTTTGTCTTATCGGCAACACTGGTTCAAGTAGTATTCGGAGGGATATTAGAACCTGTTTTTATGGGAAAATCATTTTCAATCAATATCATTACTATTTTGGTAATGTTGATGTTTTGGGGTTTTATTTGGGGAATACCCGGTATGATAATGGCTATTCCTATAACCGTATTCCTTAAAATTATTTTAGAACAATTTCCTAAAACAAAAATTATTGCAAACCTAATCGCCGGTACTGCTCCCAAAAGTATAATTTAAAACGAAAATAATGTACCTTGCACACCTTAAAATGTTGACATGAATTGGGAGCAATTACTTTCTTTAAAACGGTTTGGCGATACCAAAAAACGCTTGCGTAACCAACAAGATGAAACCAGAATAGGTTTTGAAGTAGATTATGACCGTGTTATTTTTTCAGATTCTTTTCGCAGTTTACAAGACAAAACACAAGTTGTACCGCTTTCAAAAACCGATTTTGTGCACACACGCCTTACGCACAGTTTAGAAGTTTCGGTAGTAGGGCGGTCATTAGGAAGAATTGTTGGAAAACAACTCTTAGAAAAATACCCTCAGCTAAAACAATTGGGCTATCAAGCCAATGATGTTGGTGCTATTGTAGCAAGTGCTTGCTTGGCACATGATATCGGCAATCCGCCTTTCGGCCATAGTGGCGAAAAAGCCATTGGCGAATATTTTAAATCGGGTAATGGAAAACAATACAAAAGCCAATTATCGGCAAAAGAATGGCAAGATTTAATTGATTTTGAAGGCAATGCCAACGGATTTAAAATCTTAACAGAAAGTCGTGAAGGCGTAGAGGGCGGCTTACGCTTATCGTATGCTACCTTGGGAGCTTTTATGAAATACCCGAAAGAATCGTTACCCAAAAAACCAACCCGGCATATAGCCGATAAAAAATTTGGCTTTTTTCAATCAGAAAAAACCCTGTTTAAAGATGTAGCGGCCGATTTAGGATTGCTGTCAAGAGATGCCAAAAACCATTCTTTTTCAAGGCATCCCTTGGCATTTTTAGTAGAAGCAGCCGATGATATTTGTTATACTATCATAGACTTTGAAGACGGTATTAACCTCGGACTGATAGAAGAAGAATTTGCACTCGAATACCTGATAAATTTAGTGCGAGATACCATTAATACCGAAAAATATTACCAGCTTAAAACCAAACAAGACCGGTTGAGTTATTTGAGGGCTTTGGCAATAGGCAATTTAATCAATGAAGCCGCCGAAGTATTTATCGCTAATGAAGCTGCTATTTTAAGTGGAGATTACAATATTTCACTATTAGAAAAATGTAAATACGAAGCCCAAATTAATGATATTATAAAAATAAGCATTCAGAAGATTTACCGAAGTAAAGAAGTTGTAGAAAAAGAAATTTCAGGCTATAAAATTTTAGCCGATTTATTAGATGTTTTTATCACGGCAATCAATAACTCGTATGAAGGGAGAGCCTCCAATTATGACAAGCTATTATTGAATTTATTACCCGAAAAATACCAACAAATACAAGATAATGTATACCACCGGATACTATCGGTTTGCAGTTTTATAGCCGGCATGTCTGATGGCGCCGCTATTTTATTACATAAAAAAATCAAAGGGGTAGAAATTTAGAAATTTATTTTCTGGTGTCTTTTTAACTACCGATATTTTGGTAGAATAATATAGTAACTCAAAGTTACGGCGTCACTAAAAGAGTGGGTTAAAAACTAAACAACACCCCAATGCCTAGTAGTTGTTTCAGTTGTACTCTGGCACCTAAAGTTTCTAAGGTGCCATCACCGTCAATATCATCCTTAAATTTAATATCATCATCGTAAATAAGGTGTGTGCCAATATTGGCTTTCATATATTTATTAATGGTGAGTTTAAAGTTCAACTCCCAATCAATGTCTACATTTCCGAAATGGTTCAAATAATCAGTATATAAACTTAACCGATTGCTCATAATTACATTTTCAACAACTTTTGTATGCCAGGTACTTTGAACCAACGTACCAAACTCATGCCTTGATTTTTTTCCTTTTTCTACTCCAAAAGCACCGTCGTTAGAGAGGTTTTCATCGAGTACAAATGTTGATTTTAAGGTAATGGGCGATAAGTACATTGAAAACCGCCGTTGTTTGATTTCGTATTGGGCACCAATTCCTAAAAATAAATAGCCGGGAGCAAAAAACCGCGAAATGGGAGTACTCGTATCAGGGTAACTAAACCCCTCGGTAAATTGCGTTTTTAAATTAAATTTTACAGAGTAAAACCAATTAGAAACCGTATCTTTTCGATATCCGAAAGTTGAATTCAGTTGTAGTTTGTCATCCGTTTTTCGGAGCCCTCTTTCCTGTTGTTGATTCAGTCCATAGCGGGCAAACAATTCATTGTTCCATAGCAAGTGCAATTTTTTGTAGGTGCGTAGCAGCGACACTTTTAGCAATCCTGAAATAGAATTATTACCACCGGCATTCCAATTGACAAAAGACGCTTCACTAATATCCAAGCCAATACTATTTTTTTGTTTCCACCATATAGGGGCAGCAGCTAATTTAGTAGTATCTATATTAATCGTCTTGATGTGATTTTTAATCTTTAACGTATCAATTACCAATTTGCGTTTTAAGGCGATATAACTTTTTGCCTTGGGTACCGGAATATAGATGGTATCTTTAGTAATCGCATTTATCCGCATTCTAAAACGGGGAGTATAAGTGGTGTCTTTACCGGTGGTATCAACTTCTATACGATAAAAAGGTTTTAATAAAGAATCGAGCAAACTTTTTTTAATAGTTACAAAAACCTCAGTTTTTAAAGTATCTATGGACGTACTAATTTTCAACGTGTCGGTTTTTACTGCAACCTTAGTCGAATCCGTGATTTGAGCCGACGAAAATGTACAATAAAACCCTATAATGGCAATTGTAAAAACGCGTTTCATTTTTATGTTCTAATAAAAGAGGTGAGTACTTTTTGAATACTAATGGGGTCTAATGCAATTGACTTACATAATTCTTGAGTGCTGCCGTGTTCTATAAAAACATCAGGAATCCCAAATCGGCGAACGTTTTTATTACGGTAATTATGTTCTTGGGCAAATTCTAATACGGCACTGCCAAAACCTCCAACAATCGTTCCGTCTTCAACAGTGATGATAGTGTCAAATTTTTTAAATATCTGATGTAATAAATTTTTATCTAAAGGTTTTACAAAACGCATATCATAATGGGCTATTTTATCATTGTGGGGAATTTTATCATAGGCTTCTTTTACAATATTTCCGATGGTTCCAATGCTCAAAACCGCTATTTCAGTACCTTCTTTGATGAGTTGCCCTGTACCGATTTCTATGGGTTCAAAGGCTTGTTGCCAATTTATAGTAACACCTTTTCCCCTAGGATATCGAATGGCAATGGGTAACGCTAAGCCCAACTGGGCGGTGTACATGATATTTCTAAACTCAATTTCGTTTAATGGGGCAAAAATAATCAAATTGGGGATACAGCGTAAATAGGCCAAGTCAAAAACCCCATGATGTGTGGCACCATCCTCACCCACTAGTCCGGCACGGTCTAAACAAAAAATAACCGGTAATTTTTGCAGGGCAACATCGTGTATCACCTGGTCATACGCCCGTTGCAAAAAAGTAGAATAAATAGTACAAAACGGAACCATTCCTTGTGTGGCCATTCCCGCTGCCAAAGTAACAGCATGTTGCTCGGCAATGCCCACATCAAAAGCACGATTAGGAATTTCATCCAACATAAATTTCAATGAACTACCCGTAGGCATGGCCGGTGTGATACCAACAATTTTGTTGTTTTGTTTGGCTAATGCTACCAATGTCAAACCAAAAACATCTTGGTATTTTGGCACTTGGTTCAAAGAAGGTTTTGATAGGGTTTCGCCGGTGACTTTGTCAAATTTACCGGGAGCATGATATTTTACTTGGTCTTCTTCGGCTTTTTGCAAGCCTTTGCCTTTGGTAGTAATTACGTGTAAAAATTTTGGGCCTTTTACAGACTTCAACCGTTTCAGTTCATTGATTACGGCAGTTAAATCATGGCCGTCAATAGGGCCCGAATAATCAAAATTCAAGGCTTCAATGATATTGTGTTTTCGTACTCTTTTGTCTTTTTTAATAGCCGTCAGATAATTCTTTAAAGCCCCAACACTCGGGTCGATACCCATGGCATTATCATTTAAGATGATGAGCAAGTTTGCATCGGTAACCCCGGCATGGTTTAAGCCTTCAAAAGCCATTCCGCTGGCAATAGAGGCATCGCCAATAACGGCTATATGTTGTTTTTTGGTTTCACCTTTTAGCTTTGAAGCAATGGCCATTCCTAATACTGCCGAAATAGAGGTGGAAGAATGCCCCACGCCAAAAGCATCATATTCACTTTCGCTTCTTTTCGGAAAACCCGAAATACCGCCAAATTGGCGATTCGTATGAAAAATTTCTTTTCTTCCGGTTAAAATTTTATGTCCGTAGGCCTGATGCCCTACATCCCAAACCAAAAGATCATTCGGGGTGTTAAAAACATAATGCAGGGCGATAGTCAATTCAACAACGCCTAAACTAGCACCTAAATGCCCTTCTTTGGCAGCCACAATATCAATGATAAATGCTCGTAATTCTTCGGCTAATTGTGGTAGTTTAGCAAGTGGAAGTTTGCGGATATCGGCAGGAATTAAAATAGTATCTAACACATTTTTTGACATGCCACAAATGTACAAGATGAAATTGACATGAATAAAATATTGGGAAATTTTACCTTGAAAACTATTTTAATTATTATGAAATTGTATTTTTATCAAAAAAATATGGTTTATGCTAGACCCTTTTGATGACACCTATTTTATGAAACGCGCTTTGCAAGAGGCCGAAACTGCTTTTGAAAAAGACGAGGTTCCTATCGGGGCGGTTATTGTAATTCAAAATCAAATTATTGCAAGGGCACATAATTTGACCGAAACGCTGAATGATGTAACTGCTCATGCAGAAATGCAGGCGTTTACAGCAGCGGCAGATTTTTTAGGCGGTAAATATTTAAAAGAATGTACCTTATATGTTACGCTTGAACCTTGTCAGATGTGTGCCGGAGCCAGTTACTGGGCACAATTGGGCAGAATTGTGTATGGAGCAAGTGATGAACATCGCGGATTCAAACATTTTAACACACAACTACATCCGAAAACAAGAGTACTCGGCGGTATTTTAGAAGAAGAGTGTAGTGAAATTATCAAGCGGTTTTTTATTCAGAAGCGTTATTTGAATTAATTTTTCGACATGTTGTATTGAAGGCTTATGAGTTTTAATACCTCTTATTTTTTTTATAAAACTCATAACTCATTTAGAAGTTAACGATATTGTAACTATTCAGGTAGTCCGTTTTGAGGCAGAAATCAGCTATTCTTTTGATTGTAAAATAAAATTTCACAAAAAAACGCGAAAAAAGAGCATTTTATTAGCGAAATACAATCTCTTGAATAGTTACAATCCTCAAATTGGAGTACTCATTGCCTTATGATTTTTTGTATAAACCCTTCCGTCCATGCCTATGGCGTGGCCACCTTCCCTTTTAAAGGGAAAGAGTTAGCATTTGCCTGCAATTTAAAATAGTGTTCCATTTTAATCTTTTTCTGCAAAACTCCCCTCCTTAAGTGTGGTTCGGGGTGGTAATTTTTAAATATCTTAACTTATAAGCTGCTTCATTTTATGGACGAAATGTGTGTGACTGAATAGTTGCACGATATTTAATAGAATCATATTACAACTCTTTTTCATCAATTTTAAAAGGATTTTTACTTTTAGGATCTAACATGTATTTTTTATATTTTCCGTTTTTAAACCGGTAAAAAATAAACATAGGCATTAAAATAAAGGCTAAAAAAAAGACACCTGTTCCGATAACAATATCTTCTTTAGGATGGTTTGTATAGTGCAAGTAAGCTCCCAAGAACATCCATCCTATAAAAATAAAAAATAATATTTTTAGTACAATTTTCATAGTACTTCCTCAATTTTTAACGATACTAAATTACAAAAAGTTATATCTTTAAGGCTATGAAATCTAGCAAACCTATTTTATTTATATTTCTAATTGCAGTAATAGGCCTTTACGGATGTAGCCAATCTTCTAAAACAACAACAAAAATGATTTTAACTCCAAAGAAAATTGTCATTGCGCATCGGGGAGCTTCTGGATATTTACCCGAACATACCTTACCGGCAAAAGCAATGGCTTATGCGATGCAACCCGATTATTTAGAGCAAGATTTGGTATTGAGTAAAGACAATATACCCATAGTAATACACGATATTCATTTAGAAACGGTTACAGATGTTGCCCGTCAGTTTCCCGAAAGAAAACGTACCGATGGTCGCTATTATGTAATTGATTTCAACTATAAAGAATTGAAACAACTCAATGTTACCGAACGTTTTGACCCGAAAACGGGCAAGGCTGTTTTTAAAAATAGGTTTCCGTTGTGGAAATCGCATTTTACGCTGCATTCGTTACAAGATGAAATTGAAATGATTCAAGGCTTGAATAAAAGTACCGGAAAAAATATCGGTATCTATCCTGAAATTAAAGAACCCGAGTTTCACCGAAAAGAAGGCAAAGATATTTCTAAGATCATTTTGAAAATTTTGTCAGACTATGGTTATACCACTAAAAAAGACAACTGTATTTTACAGTGTTTTGATGCACAGGAATTAAAACGCATTAGGCAAGAATTACAATCGCAATTATTTTTAGTACAACTCATTGAATATAAAGAAGAGGAAGCACATTTAAAAGAATTTGCCACTTATGCCGACGGTATCGGCCCGTATTTTAAACAATTGATAAAAAAAGTTGATAGTGACGGCACCATTGTTTTTACCAGCTTTGTAAATGATTGCCATCAGTTGGGGTTGGTAGTGCATGCATATACTTTTAGAGCCGACCAATTAGGGGGTATGCCTACTTTTGAAGTGCTGTTAGACGCCGGGTTTAACAAAGCGAATTTAGATGGTATTTTTACTGATTTTCCTGATAAGGCAGTGTCATTTTTAAGAAAGCAGGAATCTAAATGATGTTCGAAAAACGTTTTATGGCAAACTAATTTGGGTTTAACTCGTTACTTCGATTAATTTTCTACGGTAAGCGGTTAGCAATTTTGATTTGGAGATAAACCCGAAATATTTGCCGTTTTTTATTACCGGAAGGTTCCAGGCACCGCTATCTTGAAATTTTCGCATTACGGTTTTCATTGAGTCTGTTTCATAAAAAATAACTTCAGGGGCATTGTGCATATAGGTTCGCACATACGTTGACTTGCATAGTTTTTTATTAAACATAATTTGCCGAATGTCATCTAATAATACGATTCCGAGAAAAGTTTCATTGTCATCAATTACCGGAAAAATATTCCGTGTTGAATTTACCACCGCTTTTTTGAGCATTTTTCCTAATTTCATTTCGGGTTTTACGGCAATAAAATTTCGCTCAATAACCTTGTCAAAATCCATCAACGCCAATACGGTTTGATCTTTGTCATGTGTTAGCAGTTCTCCTTTTTTAGCCAATTCAGCAGCATATATATTATGAGGCACGTATCTTTTTGTAATGAGAAACGAAATAGAAGATACAATCATTAAAGGTACAAATAACTCATAACCACCGGTTATTTCGGCAATTAAAAATATGGCTGTCAGTGGTGCTTGTAAGACGCCTGCCATTAATCCGGCCATCCCGACCAATGCAAAATTTGAAGGCGATAGGTGGTGGTTAAAAAATCCAAAATAGTTGGTCAAGGTGGCTAAGATATATCCCGAAATACTTCCGGTAAAGAGCGTGGGGGCAAAAACGCCTCCAATTCCTCCGGCACCAAAAGTAATTGACATGGCAATTACCTTAAATGTTACTAAACCGACTAAAAATAAAATAATGAGTAAAATATGGTCGCCGGAAATATTAAAATAATTGTATTTTAATACATCTGAATAATCGTTTTTTAATAAGTGATTGATGACTTCATATCCTTCTCCAAAAAGAGGCGGAATGAAATAGACAATGATTCCAATAGAAATTCCTCCAATAACCAATCGTTTAATCGGGCTCGAAATTTTTTCAAAAAAATCGCTAATGCCAAAATACATTTTGCTGAAATAGATAGAAGTTATCGCAGAAGAGATGCCTAAAAGAATAAAGAAAACAACATCTTTTAACACAAATTTATCCTGCAGTTGAAAGTGGAGCAATACGTCATCGCCTAAAAAGAAATAAGAGGTTAAAATAGCAGTAATAGATGCCAATAAAAGCGGAATCATGGATGCAAGTGTCAAATCCAAGCTAAAAATTTCAACAGCAAAGACTATGGCGGCAATAGGGGCTTTGAATATAGATGACATTGCTCCGGCGGCGGCGGCACCAATTAATAAGGTACGTGAAGTTTGATTCAAATGAACCAAGCGGGCAAAATTAGAACCCAATGCGGCTCCCGTTGCAACGGTAGGCCCTTCCAGTCCTACAGAACCTCCAAACCCCACGGTTAAGGGCGCTGTTATCAAAGAGGCCCACATTTGAAAACGCGACATAATTCCTTTTTGCTTAGAAATAGCATACAGGGTTGACGGAATACCGTGGCCTACAGGTTTTTTAACCACAAACTTTATAAAAAGCAATACTAGCAACAAGCCTATAATAGGAAAGATAAAATAAAATGCCTGATGAAAATCTTTGATAAATTTACCTTCTAAGAGGCTTTGTATCAGGTGCGTTAAGTTTTTAAGGGTAACTGCTCCCAACCCTGCCAATAAGCCAATAACAGTACTCGTAATATTTATAAATTGCTTATTGGAAATGTGCTTATAGCGCCATTTTAAAAATTTAGTCAGTAATGATTTTGGTTGTTGCATTGAAATTTTTAAATAATTAATCGTACACCGCCCAATTCTTCAATTTTATAAGGAAACTTATCACTAGGTGAACCTATAAACATAAAATTGATAGGAATATTCCATTTTTTAGATAATTTTTTAATCAATTCAGGGGTAAATTTACCTTCAACAATTATAAGTTCTACATCAATTTCGGGATATTCTTTGTCTAAAAACTCGATTTCTTGAGGTAAATTTTCAGGAATTTGAGTGTCTTTATTTTTTGCCAACACAATTTTGAGTTTTTTGGTATGTTCATTTTTTGTGATGTATAACATTACCTTATTGAGGGTGGCTATATTATCACCTTTGGTAAAAAAGACAAATTCTTGTTGGTTGATATGATCTATCACATAGAGTATTCTTTTATCGGTATTTTGTACAAAACGCCTGATAGGGTCAAAAACCGAATGTATTAATGTCAATAGAAACTTTAACAATATGGTTCTATTTAACATGATGACAATAAAAATAATAGAAGGGATAAAATACTCAAGAAATACTGATAAATTACTTGGTATTTCAGGGTCTTTAGGCGTCATTAAGATGTTTCCTGAAATAGCAAAAGTAACGGCGACGATTGCAATAATAACCGAAAGCCAAGAAGCTTTTTCGGGTCTTGGAAGTTTATTCCTTTTAACTTTTAATAAAATATTACCGATGCCAAATAAGGCCATTACCGATAAAAATGAGATGGTATAAACGCCGGCTAATAATTTTACGTTACCGTTAGTAATGAGTAATACAGAAACCGATAATAAAAAGAACATTATAATAATTCTATAAGAGCTTCCCCGTTTGTTTTTTTTAAGGAAAAATTGGGGGAGGATTCTGTCTAGGGTCATTCGCTCTAACAATCCCGAAACACCTACAAAACTGGTTAACACTGCTCCGCTTAACACTAAAAAAGCATCGATAGAAATTAATATGGCCACCCAATTGCCGCCTACATGAGAAGCCATTTCAACCAATAAAGTGTTTTGATAGTCATCACTTTGTAATACTGGCAATGCAAACAATGCCAATGCAAAAACCGCCATTAACGGATTGATAACACTAACAATGGTCCACATGTTTTTAAGGGTCTTTGGAAACACGCCCCGTTCTTGTTCTTCAACAAAATTTGCCGAACTTTCAAATCCTGATACACCTAACATAGAAGCAGCAAACCCGAAAAATATAGCCGTAGTGATACTGCCTTCGTTTAGGGGCGTATGCCAATTTGAAGTTAGCATATCAATACCGTTGGTGGCCAGATAATAGATAATAAATGCACTTAAGATAAGCAGCGATGTCAAATGAAATAGAAAAATACCGACGGCCACTTTAGCAGATTCGGTAATACCACCTATAGTCAATAAGGCAAAAACCATCAATAATCCGATGGTAGCAATAATAATGGGCATCTTAGGTATTAAATGGTGTAAGTAGTGGATGCCTTCATTGGCAGATATTACTGCCGTGGCCATATATGATAATATGGTTAAGGTAGCAGCAAAAGAGGCCATCGATTTGCTGGTTGTATTTAAAAGGGCATTATAAGCACCGCCATTTAAAGGCAATGCACCAACTACTTCTCCATAAATTTTTCTAAATAAAAAAAGTACAAAAGAAACGATGAGTAGTGTTATCCATGCATATTGCCCTGCAAAAGCAATAGATAAAGCAGATACGTATAATACTGAAGAACTAATGTCATTTCCACAAATGGCTGTTGACTCTAATTCATTGAGTTTTTTGTGAATTTTATTTTTCATTATTGTCAGAAAATAGGTTATTCAAAAATGTGCGGTAATATTTTGATTGCGAGATGCAAAAGTACAATAAAACAGTATTTTAAAAAGTATTTTTAAATGAAATCGAAACAATTTATTCAGACACTAAATTTTTAGTATAACCATTTCACTAACGTTTTTTTAGGAGCTTAATTATCTGAAGGTTACCATTTATTGAGTTTTTATACAATCGCCGCCCCTAGCCAAGAACCGATAATATAAGTAATTGCCCCCGCCGATAATCCGAAAAGTACTTGCCGAAATCCTGAATAAAAAATATTTTTACCGGTAAATAATGTTATGGCGGCACCAATAGTAAAGAGGCCGAAAAAGCTGGAGATAATACTCAAATACAATGCATTTCTTCCCGAAGTAAAAAAATAAGGAAGCAATGGGATAATGGCTCCGAAAGCAAATAAGAAAAAAGAAACGAACGCCGCTTCCCAAGGAGACCCGCCGAGTTCTTCTTTATCAATACCGAGTTCTTCGGTAATCAAGGCTTCTAAGGCAGTTTCTTTATTTTCGAATTGTTTATCGGCTAATTTTTGTGCGGCATCTTCATCCATACCCTTGGCGCGATATATCAATATTAGTTCTTTTTTTTCTTCTTCGGGTGAGGCATCCAATTCTTCTTCTTCAATGGCAATTTGGTATTCATAGAGTTCTCTTGAGCTTTTTACAGAAAGCCATTCGCCCAATGCCATAGAAATGGCTCCGGCTAATAATCCGGCGGTACCGGTAAGGATAACGGTAGTATTAGAAACCGCAGCACCTACTACGCCCATTACCAAACTCATATTAGATACCAAACCGTCATTGGCACCCATCACGGCAGCACGTAAGGCATTACCGCCTACTGATTTGTGCCTTCCTTCAAATTGCGAAAGAATGGTGCCTGATACATTTACCTTTTCATTGTCGCGTACGGCTTCTATGATTTTGAGGTGATTGTGTTCAAAGCCGGTCAGGCCTTCCCCTTTTTGTAATTTAGACTTGATGGCACTTTTGCCTACTTGGGCTTCAATACCGGCAAGGCTATTGATAATGCTTTCATACCCAAAAACCTTCCCTAATTTGAATTGTATTTTAGCGCGTAAACTGGGGCTTGCCATAGAATATTCGGGTTTTATTTCGCGAATGTTTTTTAAAACGCGTTTGGCATGGCCCCATTCTATTTTCGCTAAGGCTTCCAATACTTTTTTTAGGTTTTCATCTGTTTGGATATTGGCAATACTTTCATACAAAAAAGCGGTATCAACTTCTATTTGAAGTTGTTTTTTTAACGATTCGAAATTATGAATATCATACATGGTGTGCATGAAACATTATACCTTTAAGTGCCATACAAAGATACTAAATAAAGTCTGTTGGCTTACTAAAGATATATACAGTCATTTTTTAGTATAGTCAAGACCTCACAGGTTTATAAATTAATCATAAAGTTAAAATCGCTTATGAATCCAATCTACGATTATTTTTAATGCCTTTGGTGAAAAAGTTTCCTCTATTTTGGCATATTCATTTGATGCACCTGTTTCACAGGTTTGAAATAAATGATTTAACCCTTCAAGTTCTCGAACGGTAACATCATTGTTTGTTGCTTTTTTTAACGATTGCTCAATTCCGTTAAGGTTTAACTTGGGCAATACCTGAAAATCGTTAGCGCCATTCAACGCTAAAACAGGGCAGTGTACCTTGCTTAAAAATTGATCGGGATTCGTTTTTACAAAATAGGCAAACCAAGGTGAAGATAAAAGAGTGGCCTGATTTTGAATAGCAGCATCAGTCAATTCATTTGCCAATGCCTGTGGTGCTTCTTTTCGGGCTTCTTTTAAAAATGTTATAATTTCATTTTTGGCAGCGTCTAAATCAGTACTTTTTTGTAACATGGCAAAGATTTTTTTGGAAACAGTTTCGTTAAAATCTAAGTATTTTTTTTCTAAACCTGCCAATTCGCCTGATCTTCTAGCTTGCGTCAATAAAATTTGCCCCCCGTCAACACCGGGGCCTGCTAGTAAAACAATAAACGCAATGTCTTCATTTTTTGAGGCTACCATTGGTGCGATGAGTCCGCCTTCGCTATGGCCTATCAATCCTATTTTTTTGGTATTGATATCATCGCGGGTTTTTAAAAAAGCAAGAGCGGCTTCTACATCGGTAGCAAAATCGGCTGAAGTTGCCCCTTTTTGTTGCCCTTCAGAGTTGGCAACACCTCTATCATCATAGCGTAAGACAGCAATTCCGTTTCTAGTTAAATAATCTGACAGTACTAAAAAGGGCCTGTGGTTAAATTGTGTTATTTCTTCATTTCTGTTTTGAGGTCCCGAACCTGAAATTAAAATAGCAACAGGCGGTTTTTTGACACCTTTTGGCAATGTTAAGGTTCCGGCAAGTTTGATATTGTTTGCCGTTGGATTGGTAAATGAAACTTCTATACTTTGATAAGGATATGGTTTTTTAGGGTCTTGGGGCCTTGGTTTTTTTTCTTCTTTGCCAATCTTGGTGTGCGATAGCATCAAAGGTAATTCTAAACCGTTTTGCTTAAAAATACCATCGATAATACTGTCTTTTAATTTTCCGGTAAATTGAACTCCCAGTGCGTCTAAATTAATATGTAAGGTATCGCCATTGACAGTAGTTTTTGAGGTAGCAATACCCAGTGCACCTTGATCGGGGCTATCCATAGTAGCGGTATAGGCACCATTACTTTCAGCAATGTGAAAGTTAATTCTCAGTTTTGTGCCTTGAATGTCTAATTGACCGTACCAGTCTCCTGTTACTTCTTGTGCAAAAACAGAAGTGATAAAAGAAAATAATACAAGAATTAAAACTGTTATTAAACGTATCATAATTTGATAATTTTATATTTTTTTCAAAACCACATTACTATGAACTACAATGAATCAAAATTATGATAAGTGGTTTATAGTTGTGATGAAGGGTTGCAGAAACCTTAATTTACGGGATGTCTAATTTTAAATGCAACTCTTTTAATTGTGCTCTATCAATAGAAGCCGGTGCGTCAATCATTACATCCCTTCCTGAATTATTTTTAGGGAAAGCGATAAAATCGCGAATAGTTTCTTGTCCGCCAAGGATGGCCACCAAACGGTCTAAGCCAAAAGCAATACCACCATGCGGAGGGGCACCGTATTCAAAAGCATTCATTAAAAAGCCAAATTGTGCTTCGGCTTCTTCTTTGGTAAAACCGAGATAATCAAACATCATTTTCTGGGTTTCCTTATCGTGAATTCTTATTGAGCCACCACCAATTTCATTGCCGTTCAACACCATGTCATAGGCATTGGCACGTACTTTGCCGGGAGTGGTTTTTAGCAATTCAATATCCTGAGGTTTAGGGGATGTAAACGGATGGTGCATGGCGTGAAAACGGTTTGTTTCTTCATCCCATTCCAATAAAGGAAAATCTACTACCCAAAGAGGTGCGAACTCTTTAGGGTTACGTAAGCCTAACCGCTCTGCCAATTCCATACGCAGGGCACTTAGTTGAGCTCTTACATTGTTAGTATCACCGGAAAGTACACAGATTAAATCTCCGGTTTTTGCCCCGGTTTTTGCTGCCCATTTGGCTAAGTCTTCTTGATTGTAAAATTTATCTACAGAAGATTTATATGAACCATCTTCATTACATCGTACATAGACCATTCCAAGGGCTCCAATTTGTGGGCGTTTTACCCAATCGATTAGTTTGTCAATTTCTTTACGTGAATACGCATTTCCTCCGGGCACGGCAATACCAACAACTAATTTGGCAGCATTAAATACATTAAAATCTTTGTGTTGTGCCACCTCGTTCAGTTCGCCAAATTCCATTCCGAAACGAATATCTGGTTTGTCATTTCCGTATTTCCGTAGGGCTTCATCGTAAGTCATTCGCGGAAATTTAGCGGCCTCAACACCATTAATTTTTTTTAATAAATGACGAGTCAATCCTTCAAAAGCATTGAGAATATCTTCTTGTTCTACAAAGGCCATTTCGCAGTCAATTTGGGTGAATTCGGGTTGGCGATCGGCGCGTAAATCCTCATCGCGAAAGCATTTTACAATTTGAAAATACTTGTCCATACCGCCTACCATCAATAATTGTTTAAAGGTTTGGGGCGATTGCGGCAAAGCATAGAACTGGCCTTCATTCATTCGGCTGGGTACTACAAAATCGCGGGCACCTTCGGGAGTAGATTTGATTAAATACGGCGTTTCTATTTCTATAAAACCTTCTTTAGAGAGGTAGTTTCGTACTTCTTGGGTAACCTTATGGCGGAAAATGAGGTTTTCTTTTACCGGATTGCGGCGAATATCTAAATAACGGTATTTCATGCGCAATTCTTCACCGCCGTCGGTTTCGTCTTCAATGGTAAATGGCGGAAGCAAGGCTTCGTTTAAAATTTCGAGTTCAGACACCAAAATTTCGATATCTCCTGTGGGGATATTTGGATTTTTAGAAGTCCGTTCAATTACGGTTCCTTTTACTTGAACGACAAATTCCCTTCCCAGTGTTTTGGCTTGTGCCATTAGGGTTGTTGAACTGCGTTCTTCGTCGAAAATAAGTTGTGTAATTCCGTAACGGTCGCGTAAGTCTACCCAAATCATAAATCCTTTATCGCGCACTTTTTGTACCCATCCCGATAAGGTGACTTCTTGATTGATATGTGTTGCTCTTAATTCTCCGTTGGTATGGCTTCTGTACATCTTTTTTATTTTGAGGTTGCAAAATTAGGGTTTTTTATGGTATAGTGAATTATTTTAATAGCCCTTTTTTAGAGTGTTTAGGATTAGTCAGGGTTTTGTTAAGATAGTCAGGGTTTCACTTAAAGTGAAGCCCTGACTGACTTCGGTAACCCGTTATTGATAAATAAGTTCTTTAAGCTTATTTACAATCTTATGTTCATCACCTTGTCGGTATCCAAATTTATGGAGGACAATTTTTTTATCTTTATTGAGTATCATAACCTGAGGAACCCCATACCAATTGTTTAACAGGCTGTTTCTCAATCGATAATTTTTATCAAAAAACAGCTCAAACGCCCATTGATTTAGTTTTGCAATGTTTGTTGCTTTTTTATAATTTGATCGTTTATCATCAGAGACAACAATAATTTTGACATGGCTTTTTATTTCTTTAAAACCGTTCATTTTGTGAATAGCATTTAATTCTTCGATACAAGGCCCACAAGTTGACAGCCAAAAGAATATCGCCATAGGTTTGTCAATTTTTAGTAAGTTGTCGTAATTTAGATTGCCGGAATTATTAAAAGAGACCAGGCTGACCTTTGCACTAAATTTAGCAGTTTCTCCTAATCTGGATTTCTGTGCACAGATTACAGAACTTATCATCAAAAGGGAAATAACAATTATTTTTGTTGGGGTCATTATAATTTTATAAAGATGACCGCTCAATGTAACATAAAAGAAGTTGAGAAACAAATCAAATAAACATTTACCTTTGTTGGAAATGAGTAAACTATATATCGTTCCGACGCCTATTGGCAATTTAAAAGACATGACTTTTAGAGCCGTTGAAATTTTAAAAACGGTTGATTGGATATTGGCTGAAGACACACGTACTTCGGGAAAGTTATTAAAACATTTTGATATTTCAACCCAAATGCAAAGCCATCACATGCATAATGAGCATAAAGTGGTGGATAGAATTATCGAAAGGTTAAAATCAGGAGAAACCATTGCTTTGATTTCTGATGCAGGAACTCCTGCCATTTCTGACCCCGGATTTTTATTGACTAGGGCGTGCATTCAACATAATATTGACGTAGAATGTTTGCCGGGTGCCACCGCTTTTGTGCCGGCGTTGGTCAATAGCGGACTGCCCAATGATAAGTTTGTCTTTGAAGGGTTTTTACCCGTAAAAAAAGGACGGCATAGTCGTCTTTTGGTATTGGCAGAAGAAGAAAGAACCATGATTTTTTATGAATCGCCACATAAACTCATAAAGACCTTAACTCAATTTATTGAATATTTTGGAGAAGATAGGCAGATTTCGGTATCGCGTGAACTGACAAAATTATATGAAGAAACGGTACGTGGTACGATAGCAGAAGTGTTGGCTTATTTTGAGGTTAAGCCTCCTAAAGGTGAGTTTGTGGTGGTTGTTTCTGGGAAAGATTGACTAGTGAGGGCTTGACTAATATTTGCTATGCGAATAGTCAAGCCCTCACTCAAAAAGCATTTATAAAAGCAATAACTTTTTCATTGAATAATATAATTAAAAGAAACACTAAAATTATTACTGCTAAAATAGACAAAAGAATAATTTTGACTGATTTATAACGATTTAACAAACATAAAGAAGAACTTTTTAAAAAATTTTATTTTTTAGTAATTTTCTCTTAGAGCAATTATTTTGTATTAATTTTGGAACACAGTAATAAAAGAGTTATTTCAAATAACAATTATGAAAGACTTAGTGGCATATCAAGAGCAATTATTAGATAATTTGTCTGTAAAATAGCGTTATTTGTTGTTTGGAATAGAATTTTTAAAAATAATGTTTCTATTGAGAAACGATTTTGTTACCCCGTTATTCCTGCGTAGGCCGGAATCCAGACTACTAAGGAAAATAGATTCCTGCCTTCGCAGGGATGACATTGGGACTCCCCTTCATAATCTAAATAAGATCAAGAAAAAACCTCACATTTTGGTGAGGTTTTATGATACAAATTTTTTGATGTTAATTACTCTTCAGAGGTCTCATCAGGTTTTGTTTTATCAGTAGTTTTAGAGCTCCTCTTCTTCGGAGGCGGTGTCGTTTTCTTATTTTCAACATCTTCTCCTTTTAAATAGGTGGGCAATTGCATTCCTGCCATATTGAACATTTCTTGTAATGGTGGTACGGCTTTATACATGCCAGAAATAAAGTTAGAGGTAGAGGTTTTTCCGTCTTTAGAATTTCCATTTTCCCAAACGGTAACTTTGTCAATCTTAATATTTTTAATAGCTTCGGCTTGTGTTTTTACCAATTCAGGAAGTTTATCGGCTACCAATAATAGTACGGCATCTTTGGCATTATCTCCGGCAGCTTTTACTATGCGGTCTAGTCCTTCGGCCTGTTTGGTTAAAATTTCATACAATCCTTTTGCTTCGGCTTGTTTTTTCATAAAGATGGCATCGGCCTGTCCTTTGGCAATTCTTCTAATTTGCTCGGCTTCGGCTTCAGCATCAATCTCTACTTTTTGTTTGTCTATTTTTGCAGGTACAACGATGTCTGCGGTTTGTTCTGCCGCTTTTCGTTGTGCCCGGGCATCTTCTGCAATTTTTTCGGCAGCATAGGCTTCTTCTAGGGCTTTTGCAGCTTGAACTTTTTCTGAGGCAATGGCAATTTTTTCGGCTTCAGCTTCACGAGCCCGCCTGTCTGCATTTGAATTGGCAATTTGAATTTTAGCGGTATTCTCACCTTCTACGGCATGTGCATTGGCAGCGGCTACTTGTATACGTTGATCTTGTACAGCTTGTGCTTCACCAATGGCACCATCCCTGTCTTTTTGAGATACTGATATTTTGGCATCATTAATGGCTTTTGCAGCAGCTTCTTTACCCAATGCTTCAATATATCCCGATTCATCGTGAATATCGGTAATGTTTACGTTGATTAATTTCAAGCCTACTTTTTTCAATTCGGCTTCTACACTATGGGTAATGTGTGATAAGAATTGGTCTCTGTCAGTATTGATTTCTTCAATATCCATAGAAGCAACAACTAAACGTAGCTGTCCGAAAATAATTTCTTGGGCGAGGTCTTGTACGGCGTCTAAATTTAACCCTAACAAACGTTCTGCGGCATTTTGCATTACGGAAGGCTCGGTAGAAATACCAATGGTAAACCTTGAAGGAACGTTGACACGAATATTTTGCTTACTCAACGCATTGGTTAAACTTACCTCAATAGACATTGGTGTCAAATCTAAAAAGGCATAATCTTGAATGATAGGCCAAATAAAAGCGGCACCACCATGAATGGTTTTGGCAGATTTGCCGCCACCTGTTTTTCCATACACTACTAAAATTTTATCTGAAGGACAGCGCTTATACCTGCGCATCATAGAAATAAAGAATATAAATAGGATAAAAACGGCAGCAGCGAGTAAATAAACACCACTTGAAATTTGGAGAGGTAATAGTAATAAGTTCATTTGTTTACTTTGTTTTTGATAAGGTTTGTACTAATAATAATTCTGCACTAATAACTTCAGTGACTTTGATGACGGTACCGGTTTTTAAGTCTACATCTTCATCCGTCAGTGCTTCTAATTCGCGTAAAGCGCCTTGTACTTTAATTTGTATTTTTCCTGTTTTTGACCGGTTAGCACCTATGGGTAGGTATACTTCACCGATGGTACCGACGGCATTTTTTATTTGTAGGGTACCGCTTTCTGACAGGCGGTACATAAAATAAAATAGGGAGGAAGTGGCTACCATCATTGCCAATCCGGCAATAGCGGCAATGAATAATGTCAATCCGGTAGAAAAGCCGTTGTCAATACAAACAACGCCGGTCCACCCGAAAATGGTAAAAAAGGCCACTAAATTTTTAAAGGTAAAGAACTGAAAGCCCACTCCGCCGTCATCAGCTTGAAAATCACCTTCATCGAGTTCCATATCAGAATCCATATCACCACCGAAAAGTGTCATTATCATAATAACGATGAAAATAACAGAACCGATAATGGCTATAATCCAATAGGTTTGTTCTAGGCTTGACATTTGGTCAAAAAATTCTTTCATAGAGCTTGGGTTTAAGAAGAATATAGGATAAGAAATTTTAAGAAACTAAGGTACACATTTTCTATGTGATTCTATTTATTAGTACCTTAAATTTTACAATCCTAACTTTTGTTCATAGGTGTGGTTATTATTGTTAAAATTAGTTAAAGAAATGTTAAAAAATTAAAAATAGAATTCATTTTCTGTTGCTTGCCAAGTAATTTTCGAGAACACTGATGTAATAATATAAAAATCAACCTTTTTATTAATTTATATCAATTCCTGATTTGGTTGTTTTTTAATTTTAAGAGATATCACTAATTTAAACGCTATTGATGTTTTCCTTTATTCCACCCGTGTTTTCCCAAAAATTGCTCGCCGCTTTCAATGGCTCCTTCTTCAAGGGTAGTTCCCATAGAGTCGTTCCATCGATTGAGATATCCGAAAAGGGCAATGACCCCTAACATTTCTACAATTTCGCCTTCGTTCCAATGCGCATACAAGCGTTTTTTAATAGTGTCATCAACAGTATTCGGAATTTGAGAGGCAGCCAATGCAAAATCTAAAGCAGCGCGTTCGGCTTCATTAAATGCGGGGTGAGTTCTGTATTCCCAAATATTGTCTAATTGTTCTTGCTCAGCACCATAACGTTCTGCTGCCCTGATAGCATGGGCTTGGCAATAACGGCAACCACTGGTATTGCTACTCACCCAAGCAATCATTCTTTTCAATGCTGAACTCACACGGCCTTCATTGGCCATAACAGCTTTATTCAAATTGATAAAAGCCTTGCTGATAGCAGGCCGATGCTGCATGGTTAATACTGAATTTGGGCAAAATCCTAAGGTTTCATTAAAAAATTCGGCCAATTGTTTGGTTTCTAAATTATGGTCGGGTGAAAGCGGTGTTACTAAAGGCATAAAAAAGTTTTAAGTGACAAATTTCAAATGTACAAATTCCAAAAAAAACCTGAATAAAAAAAATGAATTATAACAAGATTTTTTTTAGAATTTGTTTTTAGAAATAAAGATTTGCTTATGAAATTTTAGTATTTTTAATGCTTACTAAAATTTATTTTATGCAACTCATTTTAAGGCCTTTTGAACTCCAATTAAAACATACATTTACCATTTCAAGAGAGTCGTATGACACGCAGCCTACCTTAATTGTTGAACTTAGAGAAGGAGAATTTTCGGGTTATGGAGAGGCTACTTCAAACCCTTACTATAAGATTACCGTACCGATGATGATAGCCGATTTAGAGGGCTTGCGAACTGTTATAGAGGCAACTGCCGATGAAACTCCTCAAGTATTTTGGAGTAAAATGTATCCTCATTTAAAAGAGAATATGTTTGCACTATGTGCTTTAGATATAGCATACAACGATTTGTACGCTCGTAAAAAAGGAAAAAAGTTGTTTGAATTATGGAATTATGATATCAGCCATAATCCGTTAACCGATTATACTATTGGCATTGCATCGATAGAAAAAATGATTGCCAAAATGCAAGAATTGCCTTGGCCTATTTATAAAATTAAACTGGGCACTAAAGAGGATATTAAAATTATCACAGAATTGCGCAAACACACTGACGCTGTTTTTAGAGTAGATGCCAATTGCGGATGGACGGCAGAAGAAACCATTCGCAATGCTGTTGAATTGCAAAAATTAGGGGTAGAGTTTATTGAGCAACCTATGAAAGCCGACGATTGGGAGGCGCATAAAATTGTTTATAAAAACTCAGTATTGCCCATTATTGCTGATGAAAGTTGTCAAGTAGAAGCAGATGTGGCAAAATGCCATAATCACTTTCATGGTGTAAATGTAAAATTGGTAAAATGCGGTGGATTGACAGCCGCTAGAAGGATGCTTACACAAGCGAAAACGTTGGGAATGAAAACCATGGTGGGTTGTATGACAGAATCGTCAGTGGGCATTTCTGCTATTGCCCATTTACTGCCTTTATTGAATTATGTGGATATGGATGGCGCTATTCTATTGGCCAAAGATATTGCCAAGGGTGTTACTTTACATAATGGTGCTATTGAATATAGCGAATTAAATGGTACAGGGGTTACTTTAATTGAAGGATAAATGCAAATTGATAGTTTTCCGGATACGATAATTACCATAAATGGTGAAGAATACCTGTATTTTGGAGGTACTTCTTATTTAGGAATGGCAACACATCCTGAATTTCAACAGTTGCTTGCTGAAAATATTAAAAAATGGGGAACCTTTTATGGCAGTTCTCGAAATGCCAATGTAAAATTATCGGTATATGATAAGGCCGAACAACTATTTGCCCAACAAATAGAAGCTGAAGCCTCTGCAATTGTTTCTTCAGGAACATTGGCAGGAAAACTAACCACTGATTACCTATCAAAAAGTATCAATGCTTTTTTTCATTATCCGAAAACACATCCCGCAGTTTTGGTATCAGATAGTTTACCGTTGTTTGTCGATGGAAAATTACATTCGAAATTAAGAGATAATTGCCCTGAAGAAGTGGTCATAACCGCCGATGCAATTTTATCACTTGAGGTAAGCCCTACCTCTTTTGATTTTTTAAGGCAAATTTCTCCCGCAAAGAAAATCACTTTACTAGTGGATGAATCACATAGTTTAGGAATTGTAGGGAAAGATGGAAAGGGGATTTTCAGTTCGATACCAACAGAGCGTCTACACCGGAAAATTGGGATATCATCATTAGGAAAAGCGGTAGGATTGTCAGGAGGCATTATTGCTTCAGATGCACCGTTTATCGATGCCCTCAAAGAAGAAGCCCTTTTTGTGTCTTCTTCGGGAGCTAGCCCGGCATACTTAGAAACCTATTTGCAAGCGCAACATATCTATACGGCTCAACGGCAAAAATTACAGGAAAATTTAAATTTTTTATATGCTGAATTAATACAAACTAAAGAATTAAAATTTACTGATAATTATCCTGTTGTATATAGCAATAATGATACTATTTTTGCAATGTTGTTAGAATGTAAGATGGTCATTACTAATTTTAAATATCCTACCTATAATAATAATATGAATAGGATTGTTATTACTGCCAATCATACGAAAGAACAACTTAAAAAATTAATAAATAGTTTAAATAAATATTATGATAAATAAGGTAAAGACAACTTGGAAAGGCGATATGCAATTTGAATCTACCAACGAAGGTGGAAATTTAAGGATTGATGCCGACAAAAAATTTGGGGGTAAAGGTAAAGGGTATCGGCCCAAAGCATTAATGTTATCATCATTGGCCGGATGCTCAGGATTGGATGTGGTGTCGTTATTAAAAAAAATGAGGGCTGAGGTAACTGAATTTGTGATAGACATTGAGGCAAACCTTACCGAGGAACACCCGAAATACTATGATAAAGTTAAGATGATTTTTAAGTTTTACGGCAAAAATTTAAAAAAAGATAAAATAGAAAAAGCGGTAAAATTATCTGAAGAACGGTATTGTGGGGTGATGGAAATGTTTCGGCATTTTGCTGAGATAACCATTGAGATTCAGTATTTTGAAGAATGACAAAACTAAAAAACCTCAGCGAAAGCTGAGGTTTTTTAGTTAGTTTGATATTGATTAATTCAAATAAAATATCAATTCTCCCACCATACGGGCGTCACCGGAGATTGTTGATTGGCTTGCACCACAGCACTATTTCTATTGGCTTCTGATGACGGGTAGTTCGCCCTTCTAAACCATTGCCCTGCAAAGTCGCCATCAGCATCAGCTTCTTGGCGAATAGTCAATCCTTTAAAGACATCATCAGAAAAATTATAACGACGATAATCTACAAAGGTTTCAGGATTTAAGAAATTGTGAATATATTTTTCTTTCATAATATGGTTTAACATAAGGTTTGCTTCCCCTACATCTACAGAAGTATCTGCCATATAGGCTGTTCCATCTACGCCGTACATCGCCATACTTGCACTGATACCTTCCATATAAGCAGCATAGGCATCTGTATTTGCACCGACACTTGTGGTTGTACCGCCATTGGCTAGAAACGCTGCTTCTGCTTTGATAAACATAGCTTCGGCATACGAAATGAGCAATAATGGAGAGTCTATACTGGTATAAAAACCGTTTTCAACAAATGTAGTATTGGCATCGTTACCGTCAGGTGCCAATCCTTCTCCGCCACTAACAAACCCTTTCCATTCTGCTGCACCTCCATTGGAAGCAAATACCGGTAATCTGGGGTCGATAGTAAGAGCTCCACTTGTAAAAGGATAATTATCACCATTCATAGAACTCACCAATTGACTGGCGATATCGCGGTGAAAATTTCCTGTATTTCTAGCCAATACTTCGCTAGAATACCAAGGATTGATGTTTCTTTCGTCATAGAACATGGCAAAATTATCTGCATTTGATGTAAATCCGTTAGCAATTGAAGCCAATACATCATTAGGAGAGGTAACTCCTTTATTGACTAAGTGTAATTGATAACGGGCTTTTATGGTATAAGCTGCCCTTAACCATTTATCAAGGTTTCCTCTATAAATTAAATCTTCATTTCCTACAGAGATTCCCGAATCATCGGGGCCTTGTAAGGCGGCTATGGCACCATCTAGCAAGGTAAAAATTTGAGTGTAAATTTGTTCTTGGGTATCAAAAGCCGGTGATAGGTTATCCAATCCTAGTGAAGCCTGAGAAAAGGGGATATTATCCCAAGTATCAGTAGCAATACCAAGATTAATAGCTGTTAGTATATCGGCAACGGCACCGAAATGCGGTGCGTTTTGAGCCACAGATTTTTCTTTAATTACCTTGAGATTTGGCAATATAAATAAATATACCTGATTCCAGAGTCCGGCAGCTTCGGTTTCTCCTGCGGCACCTCCACCTTGGCTTACAAAGTTTTGTACATAATTGCCAAAAGCTAATTCACCTGAGCGTTGTCCTTCTAACGTACTATGGATAACAGGAGCTAATAAATCGCTCATGCGTAATTGCTCGGGTTGAACCGTCCCCGAGGGCGTGTTCACATCAAAATAATCACTACTACATGCTGTAATACCAACAGCAAATAAAAGTGTTACTATTGTTTTTGTTATAAATTTTTTCATCATTTTCTATTTTAAAATCCTAATTTAATACCAAAAGAATAACTCTCACTAAGCGGAGTATTTAGTCCTGTAAAACCATAGACATTAGATCCTGCACTGTATTGGTTTCCTTCGGGGTCAAAGCCCTCAAAAGGTGTCCATAATAAAATATTTTGTGCACTGGCAGAAATAGAAAAATTATCCATGTGCAATTTCTCTAAAATGGAACCTGTAATATTATAGGTTAAACCGATATTACGCAATTTTACCCATGAAGCATCTTGTATTAAGATTTCTGAAGCCCTGTTAAAACGTGTAGAGCTTCTATAATAATCTTGATCTATTAACACTTCTTGTGTGTTGGTAACAAATCCGCCATTACCATCGTCCATAACACCTTCTAAAACGGTGGTTTCATTTCTAAATTCTGTCAAGGCTAAGATACCGTTTCGTATAGAATTTCTTCTTCCTGAATCGTATAGGTCTCCGCCTTTTTTCCATTCTAATAAGAAATTAAAACTCAAGTTTTTGTATTTTAGGTTATTCCCGATAGAGGCGATAAAATCAGGAAAAGCATTCCCTACTTTTTGCCTGCCGGCATCAAAATCTACCCGTGGCTTTCCGTCGCTACCGATATATCTTTGCCCGTTTTCATAACGCCATTTCCATCCGTATAAAGTTCCCATTTCATCACCTTCCCTCACTTCAGAAGTGACTCCGGCAAAACCACTGGAAACAAATACAACGGCATCAACATCTTCGGGTAAGTCGAGTACTTTTCCTTCACTGGTTGACCAGTTTAAAATGGTTTCCCATGTAAAGTTGTCATTTTTAACAATATCGGCACTGATTAATAATTCATGCCCGAAAACTTTAAAATCTCCTGCATTTCTTGTAATACTACTTCTTCCTGTAGAAGGAGGAACGCCTACGCCAAAAATTTGATTTTTAACCCTAGTAGTAAAATAAGCGTAATCTATACGTACTCTGTTTTTAAAGAAACGCAAATCGGTTCCAATTTCAAAAGATTGGTCTCTTTCAGGAACGGTATTTAAATCACCCTCCGCAGTACTTGACCTGAAGCCTCCTGTTCCCCCGAAAGGGAAATCTCCATCGGCAACGAAGTAATGTCCTATTTTTCCGAAACGCGGACTTTTTCCTACTTCTGCCCATGACGATCTCAATTTACCATAGGTAAAAGTATCGTTTTCTCCGAAAAGGTCATGAATATCATAGGCTAAACTAACTGAAGGGTAAAAGAAGGAGCGTTTTCCTTTTAAGAATGTAGAAACCCAGTCGTTTCTACCGGTAACTGTTAAAAACAGTTTATCTTTATAATCGAGTTTTAGTTCGCCGAAAACCCCCATATTTCTGAGTTGTGTAGTGGTATTGCCAACAAAAGGATTGATGGTGTTTGCGATATCGTTAATACCGGGTACATTGAGTCCTTCTCCCCGGATGAAAGTAAAATCGGTTTTTGTATCGATAACTTGATGGCCTAAGGTTAACGATGAACCGAAATCTTCAGACCAATCTTTGGTAAGGGTAACGATAAAATTAGATTCTAATCCTAAATAATTGATATCTTGTTCTACAATAAAACCGCCAACTTGTGTACCTGTATCTAAATCGGGCGGCACAAACCTATTGCGTTGGTCTGAATAATTATCTACTTGCGCGGCGTAAGTGATATTTATCCACTCTTTAGGCGACCAGTTGAAATTAACATATCCTACCCAGCGGTTGACATCGTCTTTTAAATTACTTTTTTCTAGAAAATACCTGGGATTGTCAATAATTCCTCTTGAATAATTTCGCTGTGACCCATCAGGGTTTATATAGTCATTGATAGGAAACGTCGGTGAATAAAATGACAATGAACTCATCACCGATTTATCTCCTCCGTTGGCTCTAGAACCACCTGAATTGGTATATGAAATTGAAGATGTAATTTTAAATTTATCAGTGGCTTGATAGCCCGATTTAAATCGCAAAGAAGTACTATTATAATCTGTATTGGGCATAATGCCTTTTTCACTATTATTTCCTGCTGAGAAGTAGTAATCTAACTTTTCTGTGGCTCCACTAATATTAAAGTTTACCTGCGTATTAACACCGGTTCTAAATAAATCATAAGGGTCGTAAAAACGGTCATTACTTAAGTCGACTACCACACCGTTAGGGTTGGTTACCGAGTCTTCAGAATAACGTGGCCCCCATGTATGGAAAGGCGTACTGGGGAAAGTAGAAATAAAACCTGTTTCGGTTTCAGGGGCATATAATGCTTCTACACGCCCTCTCCAACCTTCACGATAGGTTTTTTGTAAATCGGGCGTGGTTTTTACTTCTCTGATAGAAGTGGTAGCGGTAATAGAAACTTTGGCTTTTCCTAATTTTCCTTTTTTAGTGGTAATGATAATGGCTCCGTTTGCTGCTCTAATACCATATAGTGCTGTTGCTGCGGCACCTTTCAGTACACTAAAACTTTCAATGTCTTCAGGGTTGATATCGGCAGCCCTGTTGGTAAAAGAAAACTGCTCGGCACTGCTTGGTGAGTTTGAACCTGAACTGGGCAATACATTGCCCGAAGTAGTACTGTTATCAAATGCCAAACCGTCAACAATGATAAGCGGTTGATTGTTTCTACTGGGGTCAACTGAGGTTACCCCTCTAATTAAAATATCGATACCCCCGCCGGCAGAACCTGAAGTACGGTTAATTTGTAATCCGGCAACTCTGCCTTGTAAGGCAGAAACGGCATTGGTTTGGCCCGACAGTTCTAAATCTGAGGTTTTAATCTGTGTAACAGAATATCCTAACGACTTCGTTTCTTTCTTGATACCGAAAGCGGTAACCACCACTTCGTCTAAATGGCTGGTATCTTCTTCAAGGCTCACATTTAATGTAGCTCCTGTAATAGCTATTTCTTTGGTTTTAAAACCTAAAAAAGAAAAAATAAGCACATCGCCTTGTGATGCACTAATTTCATAATTTCCATCAAAATCTGTTGATGTTCCATTGTTTGTTCCCTTAACTTGAATGTTTACACCCGGTAATGCATTACCCGAAGCATCACTTACTTTTCCACTGACAGTCATAGACTGTGCAAATAGTAAAGAAAATGTTGTGGTAAAAAAGACAAGAAAAGAAAACGTAATTTTTTTTCTCATATGCTTAATATTTGTATTAGTATTGAGTAAAACTACATAAAAAAAATATTTATTTTGCAGTTTTTTGCAGAAAATTTGCGGTTTTACTTTTGTTTTCGCAACTTTAAGCAATTATTTTATTGAATTGATATGCTTTCCTTAGTTGAAAGTATTGGGAATTTCACACGACTTAAAAGAAAATTTTTATTGTAGCATCATGTTGAAACAAGAAAGGCATCAGTTAATTTTAAAGAAACTTAAATTAAACAAAAAAGTACTATCGGTAGATTTAAGTAAAGAATTATCAGTTTCTGAAGATACCGTACGAAGAGACTTAAAAGAGCTGGAAGCTAAAAATTTATTGTATAAAGTACATGGTGGGGCGTTGACCATTCAAGATAAAATACTCACTTATAACGAGCGTAGTGTTTCTGACCTTGATAAAAAAAGTGTCATTGCCAAAAAAGCGGTAAAACTAATTCATGAAGGGCAAGTTATTATTATGAGTGGAAGCACTACCAATTTGGCCTTGGCAAAAATCATCCCTCATAATATCAATGCTACCATTTTTACATATAGTTTACCCATCGCCATAGAACTGACACACCATCCTTTAATAGAAGTAATTTTTATCGGCGGAAAACTAAATAAAACGGCTCAAGTAACGATGGGCATAGATGTTACCAATTCTATTTCGAGCATTCGGGCGGATATATGTTTTATGGGAGTAGGAGGTATTGATACCAATAGAGGTATGACTGAAGCGAATTGGGAAGTAGCACATATAAAAAAAAGTATGATTCTCGCTTCAGATTATGTGGTAGCGTTGAGTATTAGTAAAAGGATCAATCAAGTAAAACGGTATTCGATAGTTTCTATCAACCAAATTGATAGTATCATTAGTGATTTTGAGTCTACTGAACCGATTTTTGATGATTTTAAAGAAAGAGGAATTACTATCTTATAATTTTCTACTATTTTTGAAGGGATATTGTAGACTATGCGCTGGACATTTAAATCAAAACCACCTTCTGAAAAAATTTTAAAACTATCTAACGAACTTTCGGTAGATAAAAATATTGCTACGTTATTGGTACAACGCGGCATTGAAACCTATCAAGAAGCCAAAATCTTTTTCAGGCCCGATATAAATCATTTACACAACCCCTTTTTAATGCAAGACATGCTCAAGGCAGTTGAGCGTATTGAAAAAGCCATTGCACAAGGCGAACGCATCATGGTCTATGGTGATTATGATGTTGACGGTACTACTGCCGTGTCATTGGTTTCATCGTATTTGAAGACGTATTATCCAACTATAGCAACCTATATTCCGGATAGGTATAGCGAAGGTTATGGCATATCTTATCAAGGAATTGACTTTGCCAAAGACAATAATTTTTCACTCATCATCGCCTTAGATTGTGGAGTGAAAGCCATTGATAAAGTGAGTTATGCTTTTGAAAAAGGTATTGATTTTATTATTTGCGACCATCATCGGCCGGGAGATGAATTGCCTAAAGCGATTGCCGTTTTAGACCCGAAACGCGAAGATTGTAGTTATCCGTACGATGAATTATGCGGTTGTGGCATAGGCTTTAAATTGGTACAGGCATTGGCAACTCGCAGAGGCCAAACGATTGACGATTTAATAGGTTATTTAGATTTGGTAGCTACGGCAATTGCGGCAGACATTGTTCCTATTACAGGCGAAAATAGAGTATTGACTTATTTCGGGTTGATACAAATTAATACCCATCCGAGAACCGGTATTAAAGCTATCATCCATCAGCTAAAAAAAGATATGTTGACTATTACCGATGTTGTTTTTATCATTGCACCTCGTATCAATGCTGCCGGTAGGATGAAACACGGTACTTATGCCGTAGAATTATTGACAGAAACAAATTTTGAAAATGCCATTTCTAAAGCTGCCGAAATAGAAATTTTTAATGCTGACAGAAAAGATTTAGACAGCATCATTACACAAGAAGGGTTACAACAAATCATCGCAAATAATGAAGAACAACATTCTACTACGGTTGTTTATCAAGAAGATTGGCATAAGGGCGTGATTGGCATTGTAGCATCGCGATTAACAGAAACCTATTACAGGCCCACATTGGTATTTACTAAAAGTGGTGAAAAATTAGCAGCTTCGGCACGATCGGTACTTGGCTTTGATGTTTACAATGCCTTGGAAGCCTGTACAGAGTATATTGAACAATTTGGTGGGCATAAATATGCAGCCGGATTGACATTGTTGGAAGAGAACTATCAAAATTTCAAACAAAAATTTGAACAAGTAGTCAAAGAAACCATTCCCGAAGAATTATTACACCCTGAGTTAAAGATTGATTTGGAAATAGCATTTGCTGATATTACCCCCAAATTTTACAGAATTTTAAAACAGTTTGCACCTTTCGGGCCTCAAAATATGAAACCTGTTTTTGTAGCGAAAGGTGTAAGGGATACAGGATATAGCCGGAAAGTAGGCGCCGACGAAAACCATTTGAAATTGAGTTTATTGTCAAAAGACGGAAAAACAAGATTTAACGGTATTGGCTTTAATTTAGGAAAGTATCATGAAGCCATTTCTAAAAAGATACCATTTGATATTGCTTTTACTATTGATAAAAATCATTGGAATGGTACAACATCATTGCAGTTGAATGTGAAAGATATTAGCATTGAAAATCAATAGGAATACCCACAAAAATAATCAGGCTTCCATTGTGATTAGGTTTTAACTTATCAAATGCAACAACATATCGTAAATAACTCAAAAGGCTGTTTTTACAGACTTTTAAGTTTAGCAATTGTTTTTGCAGGCTGTTCGCTTTTAAAAATGAAGCTACCTGCTACCAATACATCGGCTCCGGCAGCAACTAATTTCGGGCAGTTTTCGGCATTGACGCCGCCGTCAATTTCTATCAAGGCTTTTGAACCCGATTTGTCTATTAAATCACGCAGTTGAATTACTTTTTTATAGGTGTTTTCGATGAAACTTTGTCCGCCAAATCCCGGATTTACACTCATAAGCAATACCAAGTCTAAATTGAGGATAATGTCTTCTAGTAAGGCAATAGGAGTATGCGGGTTTAAAGAAACTCCGGCAAGCATGCCTTCGGCTTTGATGGCCTGTACTGTTCTGTGTAAATGTGTACAGGCTTCGTAGTGTACTGTCAATATATCAGCACCTGCATTGCTAAAATCTTTAATGTACCTGTCAGGGTCTATAATCATTAGGTGTACATCCATTGTTTTTTCAGCATGTTTTTTGATGGCTTTTAATACAGGAATCCCAAACGAGATATTTGGCACAAAAACACCGTCCATCACATCAATATGAAACCAATCGGCTTCACTGGCATTTACCATTTCTATATCGTGTTGTAAGTTGGCAAAATCCGCAGCTAAAATGGAAGGGGCAATAAGGTGGCTCATATTTGATTTTTTACAAAAATAACGAAAAATCTAATGCTTATGAAGTAAGGCTCTAAGAATATAATTGTTTTTAAAAAGTTAAACCCGAATATGGACTAATACATAATGCGGGTTAAATATCGGTAGACGGGCGGGCTTCTTATTTTATGAAAGCAGGTAAGGAGAGTAGTGATAAAAAAGAAAACTCTCGGCATTACCGAGAGTTTTCAATTCATTAATCAAAAAACGAATAGTTTATTTGACTACTCATTGATGTAAAAGTAATAAAAATTAACCTAAGTAGGTCCTTAAAATTTTACTTCTTGAAGTATGTTTTAACCTACGGATGGCTTTTTCTTTAATTTGACGTACTCTTTCACGAGTTAAATCAAAGGTTTCGCCTATTTCTTCCAGTGTCATCGGATGTGCATCTCCTAACCCAAAATACAATGCAACCACATCAGCTTCTCTTGGGGTTAGCGTTTCTAAGGCACGTTCAATTTCTGTTTTTAGGGATTCGTGTAATAAACTTCTATCGGGATTTGGAGATTCTCCCGAACGCAATACATCGTATAGATTAGAATCTTCACCTTCAATTAAAGGGGCATCCATAGATACGTGACGGCCAGAATTTTTTAATGATTCTTTTACGTCATTGATAGTCATATCTAATTCTTTGGCAATCTCTTCAGCAGAAGGAGGCCTTTCATTTTCTTGTTCTAAACGCGCATAGGTTTTATTAATCTTGTTGATAGACCCAATTTTATTCAGTGGCAAACGTACAATTCTAGATTGTTCGGCCAAAGCCTGTAAAATAGATTGGCGAATCCACCAAACGGCATACGAAATAAACTTAAAACCCCTGGTTTCATCAAAACGTTTGGCAGCTTTTATCAAACCTAGATTGCCTTCGTTAATTAAATCGGGTAAGGTCAATCCTTGATTTTGATATTGCTTCGCTACAGAAACTACGAAACGTAAATTAGCTTTTGTCAAACGTTCTAAAGCTACTTGGTCTCCGGCTTTAATACGTTGTGCCAATTCTACTTCCATATCGGCAGTAATCAAATCAACTTTACCTATTTCTTGTAAATATTTATCTAATGACGCCGTTTCGCGGTTTGTAACTTGTTTTGTTATTTTAAGTTGTCTCATGTATTTGATTTAAATTAATACCCTTATTTTTTGCTTGTACTTATATATACGGTAGAAGGCTGAAAAATGTTACAAAAAAAATTTTTATTTATAAAAAGTGACTTTTGGTATAATATGTGTCTTAACAGAAGAAGAATAAAATATACTAATTGAAACCATCTGTCAAAATTGATGAGTTTAGTGATGAAGATCTTGTAAAAAAGATAGTCGAAACTAAAGAAAGTGTCTTATTTGCCGAGCTATACGATAGGTATGCACCCAAAGTTTATAATAAATGTTTGGGGTTTGCAAAATCTAGGGTAGAAGCAGAAGATTTAACACACGATATATTTATCAAACTTTATATGAAGTTACATACCTTTAAAGGAACTTCTAAATTTTCAACATGGATGTATTCTTTTACCTATAATTTTTGTGTAAATTATGTACAACGCAATTCGTATAAAATAAGGGAAAAGGTACAACAGGTTGAAAGTGATGAAAATGAAGTTGACGGTGTTGATGAGTATGATATTTTTCAATTAAAAGCAAAAAAATTAAAAAGGGTATTGTCTATCATAGACCCTAAAGATAAGATGATACTCTTATTAAAATACCAAGATGAACTGTCAATTAAAGAATTGCAAACTGTATTTGAAATAAGCGAAAGTGCGGTAAAAATGCGCTTAAAGAGAGCAAGAGAGAAAGTAATGGCAATTTATAAAAAGTTATAGATATGAGTAATCCTTTTAAAGAGATATTACATCAGGAGAAGCTCCCTACCATGTTAAAAGAAAAGGTGATGAATGATATTTCATTTATTAAATTGGCTATTGATGTGGCTGATTTATTTGTGGTTAAATATCCGGAAACTGTTGAAAGCCTATTAAAAACCAATAAGAAAAAATTATAATTATCACAAAAAACGCTGTCAAAAAAATGAAACTACCACTACAATTATCTCAAATAGACACATCGCTTTTAGAAGGGATATGGCAAGAAATAGTAAACTTTTTTCCGAAATTGATAGCAGCCATTGCTGTGCTGGCAATAGGTTGGCTGTTCATAAAACTCATTACGTTTTTTATAAAAAAAGCATTGAAATTTTCTAAGATTGATGTGTTGGCAGATAAATTAAACGAAATTGAATTTATCAGAGATTCGAGTGTTGAAATAAAGCCGATTGCTTTTATTGTTAAGATTGTAAAATGGCTCTTGATGTTGTTGATTCTCATTGTTATTTCTGATATTTTAGGATTGAAGATGCTCACTGAAGGGATTGCCGCGTTTATTGGCTATCTGCCTAAACTATTTAGTGCACTGGCCATATTGGTTGTGGGAATTTATATTGCCAATATTGTTAAAAATGCCATTCAGTCGGTTTTTAAATCATTTGATTTAGGAGGTTCAACAGTTATAGGAAACATCGTTTTTTTTGCCATCATAATTATTGTGGCTATTACGGCTTTAAACCAAGCAGGAATCAATACCGATATTATCACCAGTAATTTAACTCTTATTCTAGGTTCGTTACTATTGGCATTTACCATTGCGTTCGGGTTAGGGTCAAAAGAAATTATTCAACGGTTGTTGTTCGGGTTTTATTCGCGTAAAAATTTGGCCGTAGGCCAGCGGATTAAGATCGGTGAAATTAAAGGAACAATCGACTCAATTGACAACATAAATTTAGTGTTGTTGACAGAAAAAGGGAAATTTATTTTTCCGATTACTGAAGTTAACAATCAAATTATTCAAATTTTTGATGATTAACACGCTAAAAGAATACTCTTGCTGTGCTATGGGGAAATTGTGAAAAAGAAAGAAAGTCACAGTACCAAACCGTATTGATTTGATTATTCATAAACACAAGAGTATTTGCTAAAACAGGAGTCTGACAGAGCTTCTGATTTTGATAAATCAATCGTTCATTCTTTAAAAAGGGGTTAAATGCAGATTGTTTTTATCAAAGAAGGCTTCCCAAACTCAAGACGTTGAGCGGGAAGCCTTTATTTTAGCGCTATCTAATGGCAATTTACCCCGAATTTACTCAAAACCAAATGCTTTGTTAATGTTAATGCGCTCGCGAAGTTTGTTAATTTTTTGATGCATTTTATTGAAAAAGAGCGTTCTGTCTTTTTCACCCGAATGTACCAATAATTTAGAATTGGTCATTTGCCGTTTAAAAAAATCTTCCATAACAGTACAAGTATCCTGATGCTCTATTTTTAAATACTCTAATACCGTATACGGAACGAAAAATATTTTTTTACGGGTAGTTTTTACCATCAAAATATTACTCATGGTAAGCAGGTCACTTTTGTACAATTGATAAGACGCATTATTTTTAGAATTGATAATGCTTTGTTGGATGGTTTGCTTTTCAACATGATGAATAATCTCTTCTAAATCGTCACAAATTTTTAAGGCCATCTCTTTAGATAATAGTTGTGATTCGTAAAAATAAATAATCTGTTGAATCGTGCCGTTTATAGTGTTGTCATTCCAAAATTCAACCAAGCTGATATAATTGTAAGTGCTGCTCAATTCAAATGCTTTATCTAATAGTGATTGAGGAATGGTTTTAATAAAATCATCAAAAGAAATTTTATTTTTTGTCATTTCCCGATTGGCGATTTTTAACCAAACATAAATTTTATAGCGAGTTATGAATGAGTCTGTTAAAGTATAAAAAAGCGGAATATCTTTTGCTGAATATATGAGTGATGCACTTTTTTTATTGGTTAAAGGAGTTAAGCTCTTTATTGATTTTGAAAAGTACAATTCTAATTGCTTTTCATTGTAAATTTTGGGCGACCTTTCTACCAATATGGCCTGTTCACTCCCCACTTCAAATAATTTATTTAAAGATATTTTAAAATGTTTGGCGAGTGTTACTCCCTCTTCGAGTGTTAGGTTAGTTTTAAAGTTAATCCTTCTGTATGCCGCGTCATACCCAATATCTAATACCGTTGCAATTTGGTCTACAAATGACGTGTTGCTCGCTTGTTGTGACTTTAAATATTCGATAAATACTTTTTGCATTATTTACAAAATTTAAATTATATCAACATATATTTTGCGAAATGTAAGAAATATATTTATTTAAAACGTTATTTTTTCAATGTAATACTCAAATATTACAACTAACTTTGGCGATACATCAATCAAATTTGCTTATGAAAGGTTTTAAGCACCCGAAGAGGAAAACAGCGCTCATAACTGGGGCAGCATCGGGATTAGGGTTTGAACTATCCCTTTTAATAGCGAAGGATGCTTACAACCTGGTTTTAATAGATATCAATGCTGAAAAATTACTGGAAGCCAAAGAATATATCAAAAAAAAATACTCTGTTGAGATTCTTACCTTACCAAATGATTTAAGCAAACCGAATGCCGCTCAAGCTATTTTTAACGATGTAAAAGATATCCCTATTGCTGTTTTGGTAAACAATGCCGGATTCGGTCTATTCGGCACTTTTTCAAATACCGATTGGCAGCGCGAATCAGAAATGTTATACCTGCATACGTTTACAACTACTCACTTAACAAAATTAGTATTGAAAGGGATGTTACAGCGCAATGAAGGGATGATCTTAAATGTATCTTCATTAGCGGCTTTTCAACCGGGACCGTTGATGGCAATTTACTATGCCACCAAAGCGTATATCTTGTCATTTTCTGAAGCCTTGGCCAATGAACTGAAAGGTACCGGGGTTTCATTAACGGTTTTATGCCCGGGGCAAACCAAAACGGCATTTCAAAAGAAAGTTTCAAAAACTGCAATAGATGCTAAAGCTGATTTTAACATGGCATGCCCCAAAAGAGTGGCAAGGTACGGTTACGAGGCTATGAAAAAAGGCAATACAATTGCCATACCCGGCAGGTTTAATAAATTTTTATCGGTAATACCCAGATTTGTACCTAGAAATATGGCAACGGCTATTGTTAGAAAAATTCAGGAAGTGAATAGGTGTAGTATATAGGAAGACCATCTCTAAATATATGAAAGCCCATAATGGGCATTTGGCAAGCAATGGTCATTACCCATCGGAATAATTAAATGACTGAACCAAAGGTTCTTGAAAAAATTTAAACAGATGAAATGAGCATACATAAATTTCATCATTTATACCTACTGATATGATTACGTTTTTTAAGTGAATTCTTGCATGTGCAGTTCCGAGGATTCGTTTCTTCATTTTCTGATAACTAAAATTTCAAACAGATGAAAGATAAAAAAAGTCTATAAATTTAAGAGAATTGAATATGAGAAGAGTGTCTTTTTCGGAATTAAAAAAGTAAAAGGGAAAATAGTCAAAATTCCAATCGATGTAAATGAAATAGAAAAATTAAGGTTACATAATAAAACCTTATCTATAATTTATGGAATCGGAATTACGGTTCTAGCAGGATATGTAGTAGCTATTATAATTGTGATGGCCACCTTTGATTTTAATTTTGGTTCAAGCGATTTTCAATTTCCGAATTAATAGTATAAAATAACAAAAAAAAGAGGCTGCCTAAAAAGTATAATTTTTCAGGAAGCCTCTTTTGTATTTAAGAGAAGTTACTCTAATTAATCTCTACGTCTATTATCACGGCTGCGATTATCACGGCTGCGATTGTCTCTTCCTCTGTTATTGTCTCTTGGAGGCCTTTCTACAAAACCTTTAGGTTTTTCTAACAATGCTTTACGAGATACTTTTTCTTTTCGCGTTCTAGGGTCTACACCAAAATATTTTACGTCAAAGACGTCTCCCATTTTTACCACATCGGAAACATTATTAGTACGCTCCCAAGCCAATTCAGAAATATGCAACAGCACCTCGTTACCGGGTGCTTCTACGTATTCTACAACGGCACCAAAGTCTAGCATTTTTATAACTTTTACTTGGTAAACATTTCCTTTTTCGGGTTTGAATAATAAGGAGTCAATTTTGGCTAATACGGCATCGATACCTTCTTGTCCGGTTCCTAAAATTTCAACAATTCCTTCTTCTGTAACGGGGTCTTCATTGATAACAATAGTTGTGCCTGTTTCTTTTTGTAATTCTTGAATTACTTTTCCTCCGGGGCCAATTAAGGCGCCAATAAATTCATTAGGAATGGTTCTGGTAACCATTTTAGGAGCATGTGCTTTTACATCGGCATTGGGTTTTGCAATGGCATCTGTTAATTTTTCTAAAATATGAAAACGGCCATCGCGGGCTTGTTTCAATGCATTTACTAAGATGTCATACGGCAATCCTTTTATTTTGATATCCATTTGGCATGCGGTAATACCATCTGCGGTACCGGTAACTTTAAAATCCATATCGCCTAAGTGATCTTCGTCACCTAAAATATCTGATAAAACAGCGTAACGGTCGCCGTCAGAAATCAATCCCATGGCGATACCCGAAACCGGTTTTTTTAATTGAACTCCGGCATCCATCAAAGCCATGGTACCTGAACAAACCGTTGCCATAGATGATGAACCGTTAGATTCTAATACTTCAGATACAACACGTACGGTGTATGGACAGTCTTCAGGAATCATTCCTTTTAAGGCACGTTGTGCCAAATTACCGTGGCCAATTTCACGACGAGAAGTTCCTCTTAACGGCCGGGCTTCTCCGGTACAAAACGGCGGAAAGTTATAATGTAAATAAAAGGTTTCTTCGCCTTGATAACTCGGTGAATCAATTTGATTGGCTTCTCGTGAAGTACCTAGCGTTACGGTAGCCAATGCTTGTGTTTCTCCACGTGTAAAAATGGCAGACCCATGTGTAGATGGCAAATAGTCTACTTCACACCAAATAGGCCTGATTTCGGTAGTTTTTCTTCCGTCTAAACGCAACCCTTCACTCAATGTCAATTCACGAACGGCGGCTTTTTGAGCTTTGCCAAAATACTTTCCTATTAAGCCTCCATATTCTTCTACTTCTTCATCGGTAAACGAAGCTATAATTTCTTCTTTTACTTCTGCAAAAGCAACACTTCTTTCATTTTTTGACGTTCCTTTTTTAGCAATATCATAACATTTTTGATAGGCTGCTTCGTACACTTTTTTCTCTAAGGCTTCATCTTCGGACTCAGGCTCGTATTCGCGGGTTTCTTTTTTGCCAAATGCTTCTGCCAATTTAACTTGGGCAGCACATTGCACTTTAATGGCTTCATGGGCAAATTTAATAGCTTCAGTCATTTCTTCTTCACTACATTCGTCCATTTCGCCTTCTACCATCATTACCGAATCTGCAGAAGCACCAACCATCATGTCAATATCTGCATTTAATAATTGTTCTCTTGACGGATTGATAATAAGCTCGCCGTTAACTCTGGCAACTCTCACTTCTGAAATGGGGCATTCAAAAGGAAAATCACTTAATTGAATGGCTGCCGAAGCCGCCAAACCTGCTAGTGCGTCAGGCATCACATTTTCGTCATGAGACATCAATTGTATCATCACTTGTGTTTCAGCGTGATAATCTTTAGGAAATAAAGGCCGTAAAACCCTATCTACTAAACGCATGGTTAGAATTTCATCATTACTGGGGCGGGCTTCTCTCTTAAAGAACCCTCCGGGATAACGTCCGGCGGCGGCAAACTTCTCTCTGTAATCTACGGTGAGTGGTAAAAAATCAAGGTTGCTTGATGTATAGTTAGAAACTACCGTGCATAAAAGCATGGCATTTCCCATTTGTACAACCACAGAACCATGAGCTTGTTTGGCTAATTTTCCGGTTTCTATTGAGATGGTTCTTCCATCTCCTAAATCAATAATTTCTTTACATACCTTAGGTATCATAATTTTTTAGTTTTTTAACCTAATAATCTAGGTTAGATTTAACAATTGGTTTTGTAGTTGTGTTGTATCACCAATGAAAAGTCTAAAAAGCTTTTTAGTATATCCTGTTGTAAACCGTAAGGTTTAAGGATTTTTTTGGGTAAGAATTAAAAAGGAGGCAAACCGCCTCCTTTTGTTTATTTTCTTAATCCTAATTCTTTTACTATTGCACGGTATCTTGTGATATCGGTTTTCATTAAATAGTCGAGTAAATTTCTACGTTTACCTACCAATTTCACCAACGAACGTTCTGTATTAAAATCTTTACGATTCTTTTTTAAGTGTTCTGTTAAATGATTAATTCTGTAAGTGAACAAAGCTATTTGTCCTTCAGAAGAACCCGTGTCTTGTGCAGATTTTCCGTGTTTTTTGAAAATTTCTGCTTTTTTTTCTGCTGTTAAATACATGCTAACATTAAATATTAATTAATAATTTTTATGTACTGATACGCTATCAGGCGGCAAATATAAAACTATTATTTTGATTAACAAGTAATTGAAGGTTGTTGTTTTATAGCAGATTATTAGTTTTTTATATAACAGGTTAAACCTTTTCATTTTCTTAAGGTCTTAGAAGCATAACTATTTAAAAATCCATATAATGAAAAGACAAAAACTAAAAGTTGTAGTAATAGCGGCGATGCTATTAGGATTGGTATTTACAGGGTGTAATAGCGCTGATACTATCCAAGAAGACCTAACATCAGAAGCAATTGATGTAAAAACTGCCCAGACAGAAGCAGAAGTTGATAATGTATCTGAAGGTGTAAGTGCCATTATCGAAGAAGCTTATTTAGGAGAAGAATTTCCAGAATTGACAAAATCGCATCCGATTACCGATAGATTTTTGCCAAGCTGTG
>Ga0256841_1000165_pt1 | contig 73821 bp, 65 predicted proteins | sample 356308metaG_FD_185971 | JGI IMG/M metagenome (GOLD analysis project Ga0256841, IMG submission 185971) | Hydrothermal vent microbial communities from Mid Atlantic Ridge, Atlantic Ocean - 356-308 | ecosystem: Environmental > Aquatic > Marine > Hydrothermal vents | place: Atlantic Ocean: Mid... | reverse complement strand
TACTATATCCATACTTTGGACGGTATTATTTTTTCCCCGGCCGTGCATTGCGGTCCCTTTTCCTTTTTAACGCCCGTTTATTTTCTTCTTCGACTGGCAATAGAACCGTTCTATTAAGCAATCTGTCCTTTTATCTGATTAAAGATATTTTTCGGGTCGAAATATGACCGGCTGTCTCCATTCGAACAATATAAATCCCTGAAGAATACCCTGATGCATCCCATACCGCTGTATATGTGCCCGGTTGTTTATTATCCTCAACCAAAACATCCAATATTTGGCCAAGTAAATTATAAACCGCCAGCTTTACATGGCCGCTTTCCGCCAATTGATATTGTATGGTTGTTTTCGGATTGAACGGATTGGGATAATTCGTCAACCGATATTCCAGCTTCTGTTTCTTTTCCGTAATATTTGTAGCAACTGTACCTTTCCATAATTTTATATCATCATAATCGGCGCTGCCTTCATAATAATTTATATGCGGATCGCCGCAAAAGAAATAGTCCGGATAATAACTATCGGCCGGCCAAGTATCTATTGTTTTTCCAAAGTATTTTTTAACTTCATTCTTAGAACCGTCATACATTTCATGCCGGTTATAATGCCAGACCACGGGAAATTCATCTATTTTTTTCTTAGCGATATAAACCGTATCGCCGCCGTAATAAAATCTACCGGAAACCGACATGGTTATAAAGCCGGGCGTTCTTTCTATCATGAAGGTATAAGATTCATCGGGCAGATATTTATCGGCAAAATTGGTATTCCACTCTTCGGTTTGCCATCCGGCCGGCGTCCAGGATGTAAAAAAGTTGCCGGTAAAATCATCCCCAAAATTTTCGCCGTTCAGCCATATTAATCCGGTAAACGAATTGCCGTCTTCTTCGAAACGAGACGTATTGGGATTATATACATAAGACCATGAAGTGCCGTCATAATTATTGTTATCGGTATCCATAACCACTTTACGATGATGATGCCAGAATACATTATTATGCGGTGCAGGATTTTCAAAATCGGTAATGCATAAAAAATAGAGCCCGTTTTCATGCCAGGCATCCAGCCATTCGGTCAGAGCCCAGTTTTTCCGCCAGGGCGACGCTATTTCATCACCATCATATCCGTTAAATTTTCCGTCTTCCCACCAATCGCCGTCATCATTTTTATCTCCGCCGAAGTTGATATTACTTACAGTTAATTCAATCCGATATATTTCAGGCAGTTCTTGAGTGCTGCGAATCATAGCGGCGTCGGTATGTCGTTCGCTTATTAATCTGGCTTTTCCGTCTTTGTTAATTATCTTACCGCCGCTCTCGGGCTGGCCGTCTTTATCCTCGTCCCGGCCATATAACTCAATAGTCAGCCAATCATCTTCGCCATAAGTGAAGGATTTGCGGAATGAACGAAATTCATTCAGAGCCGAATCAAAGGCGCTACTACCGTATTTATCTCGAAAAAAATCACCGTCTTCATCAAAAATATCCACATTCCAACGGCTTGTATCTCCATACGTATCCTCAACCCACTCTTCAGGCTCAACGATTAAAGAGTCAAACGTTTCATAATGAAGAAGCTCCCATTTAATGTCCTCTGACTGAGCGGGTAGATACCCATGAATGAATAATATAATTATAATCAGCGGTATTAATCTTTTGGAAATAGCCATTAGTTCTTCTCCTGATGTATTTCTATAAAATGAGAGCCCTATGATTTTATTTGATGCCCCTAAACCGTCCCTTTCAATTCACCCTCGTAAACCAATCGCCGCCACTTTCTTCTACAAACCATTTCCTTCCCTTAATGAAGAAAATACAATAATTGATTTTCACCGATTTAAAATAGTATTAACGTATCAATGTTATTTTACGTGCATAAGAATACGCTTCCGCCTGTAATTTTACTATGTATATTCCCGAAGAATAGCCGGATGCATGCCAGATTGTATTATAGCTACCTTTCGGCAGAGTTCTATCCATTAATGTGATTAGTTTTTCTCCTAACAGATTATATATTTCTAAAATCACACGGCTTCGTTTCGGAATATGAAAACTAATGTTTGTTTGCGGATTAAAAGGATTTGGATAAATATTATTTATTCTAAAATTTTCCGGCCGGTTTATACCCTGGTTAGTTTCTTCGCCAAAACCGGAAGGATTTATGATAATTTGCAAGAGCGAATCACGCAGATTAAAAAATTCCTGCCCAGTCGTTCCCCAGGACGGCGCGCTATACTTGGAAACATAAGACAGTGCAGGATGAATCAAAGCGGCTACCATATTATTAGCTTTTTCTTCATTAAGCTGCGCCGCTAACTGATAATATCCCGCATCCTGAATTCCGCGTCGGATATTTTTCAAACGAATGGAGGCGATGACGCCGTCCAAACCGATTGAATGCTCGGTAAATTGATCGACCTGTTTACCGGGATAGACCAGCATACCGTCTCCATTGCCATATTCATTCCAATTATTATGAAAGGACTCCGATTCTACAAAAGGATCATAAGCGCCCCAGCCGCCGGGATTCCAGTCATACCAAAAAGTAGTTTCCCAATAAAACCAGCGTTCTATGCCGTAGTAGGCCTGAATTAATCCGTTCGCTCTTGGGGATACGGCGTCCAGATCGGTAATATAGGCACCACTTTTGGGTAAGAATCCGTTGTATATCCAAACAATTTTACCGGAATCGCGGGCCGTTTCTACCTTATGCGTATTATATTCGGCGGAACCCATCATGATAAGGTCCACCGGTTGAGAGACGGGATCATCACTGCAAGTCCATCCGACTAAAACGCTGTCTACGTTGGGATTAGCCGATGACTTCAAGAGATCTTTCCACTCCTGTCCCCAGGAACTTCCACAGTCTTCATCTGTGGCGTAAACGAAAACATCTGTGGCGGAAAACAAATTCTCTTCAGCCAGTTTATCGGCAATGTCCTCTACTTTGAGCAAATCGCTGTTATCCGGTTCACCATACCCCCCATAGGTGCCCAGGCTCAACAGATCGTCTCCACGTCCTTCGGCCGGCCCTTGATAGCCGGAGTCCTGCGTATAAACCGAACCGTTTAGTTTTCCCAGAATATGTTCCACATCCGCTACCGTCAAAGCCGTATAAAACGGTGTAATCCGATGACGATGAAACAATTGCCAGAGATATTTTTCGGCATCATCTACATTGGCTCCCGGCTGTCCGCCGATGCGACGGGCCAATTCTTCATATTCATAGAAAAACATGGTTTTTAGCGGCCATTCGGGAAGAACGATATCATGTATTGTGAGTTCCATATCCAACTCTTTAAGAAGCGTACCGTTGTTTTTAACAACAATCTTACCGGTGTATAATCCAGGCCGTTGATCTTTTGGGATGGTAATATCAATCCAGACCACCCCGTTTGTGCCGGCCGTAATCTGTAGCGGATACGGACTCCAATTCGGCGCCGCTTCAACAGGTATTAATGCGTCGGGCATCCAGCCTGTCCAGGCACTGTCCGGAGGTTCGGCGCCAGTGCCCCACCAAAGCGTCTCGGCCCAGGGGCCGCCTGATTTGCGGTCAACATAAACATAATGTTCTACAAACCGTTCAATGAAACGGCCCACAAACTGCGACGGGTCCGTTGATGTATTTTCAATGGTTGCTCCATCGGGGCCTTGAAGCCCATCCAGATCCACCGTTACCGACGTTAAATCTTCCCCTTCGGCTTCAATCACTACCTGCAAGGCAATCGTCTCGTTTTTAAGGGCAAATAGACGCACCGGCTCTCCGGGCGCCCAGATAGGATTGTCAATTCCCTGCTCAAATCTTAGTGAAGTCGAATCTCGTTTTATTTTCTCGCCGTCATCGATAACCCAAACATTGCCAACGGCCTGCGATAAGAATAAGAAAATACCCCAATAAACCCACTTCGTCAAAATCATATTAAGATTACCCATAACCTCACCTATATTTGTATTTAAATATTACTTACCCAAAGCAAGGCAAATTTTATTGCGAAACGGCCTTGAGCAAAATACTTTGCTTAAATTTTAAATAAACCGTAATGTTCCTTTTAGTTAAATTTTCTGGTCAATATAACCATCAGTCTATATTTTTTACCGGATGCCAAGCTTCTAAATTCACCCTGGTTGGAAAATGCTTTTTTGATAAAAATACCATAATATAGCGTTTCTTCTTTCCGGATTTCATGAATTTCGGGATAATCGTATATCATATCGTAAAAATTTAAATACGCGACCAGACCGTCAAACCATCATAACATCACCCGCATCATAAAGTCCGGAGTATGAACCCCTTTGTAGGTTATGATATACTTTTCAGATTCCCCGGCAAAAGTGTGAACGATTTCTTTTTTATGGACCTGCATTCGTCTTTATCCAATTTTATATTGCAAAACTATTTCATTAGCACTTCGATATAAGGCTGCATGGTTTGGAACCATAACAAATCGCCCTCAACGCCGGGATGCAGATAATCGGGCATTAGTTTACTATCAATACGCCCATCCTCTTTCAAAAATATATTTCCGATATAAAGATAATGTATTGTATTATCTTTCTCAGGAAACTTAGAAATAAGTTTATTTACATTCTGATTGATCGTGTTTCGGTAATTGGGTAAGTTTTGCCCGAAAGGGGAAATGCCCAATAGCAATATTTGTGTCTCCGGTAGCTTTTTTTTAATAATTTGGCATATCTTCCAAATTCCTTCAGCCAATTCCGGAGCTGTATTAATAGTCGGATAATTATTTCCATCTGTATTATTGGTCCCGATGAGCACTACCGCTACTTTGGGATGGATACCGTCAATTTCACCATTAAGAAGACGCCAGATTACATTTTCCGTTCTGTCGCCGCTAAATCCGAGGTTAAGTGTCTTATATTTATTTAAATATTTATCCCGAACCTCTTTTCTATCAATCAGCTCTAAATCATTAATAATGGAATTACCTATAAGAATTAATTTTGGATTAGTTATTTTCTTATTCAAGATATTTTCATGCCGATTTTTCCACCATTTGTCGTTTAATATATCCTTTGGAGTAACCGCCGTATTGGCTAGACAAAAAGAATATCCCATTGTTATGAGAAAGAAGAAAAACAAATTGTAAAATTTACCGTAAGCTATATGTCTTTTAATAATCATTTCTAATCTCGCGGTTTATGATAAAAACCATTTAAAAACAATTTACTGCATTAAAAGAAAAATTCTTATTTATCCGTACCATAAAATAACAGATTCGTACCTCTTCCAAATATAAAACAAGCTTATTTATCAACCTCTGTTTTATCTCTTCCTTGGCGCTCTTAAATTCTTATATAGCTTAATCTTTATTTGCCGAGGATGATTTTAAGCAGTTTTTTTCTGGCTTTAAAATAGGGCTTATTCCCCACCGGATAACGAACTTTTTTCATCACGCCGGGCAAACCTATATTTACACTGGAACCGGATACAATTTCTGTAACGATTTTATCAACGGTTTGGGGGTCCTTCTCGGCCGCTAATTTCAAATATTCATAGTCTATAAATCCCTGCCGATAATTAAAAAATCGGATACCCGGCACCGGGCCCGGTAAAGCGGGATTGCGCTGCAAAGAATGCTTTTGCCAATTATGTTTGTCGGGAACTTGCCCCCAAATGAGAACACACATTGAAGGAGAAATAGGCAAGATTTCTCACATTATCTATACACTTAAACATCCGCCAACCTATTAAATCTACCTGTAAATGTTTATTTTAGTTATCCGATACCAGCCATCTTCCAAACGGCCTTCATTGGCCAATCGAATTACCGGAAGTCGAGTATTGCGGTCAATAATAGCCAGATCAAGTGCATACACTCCCTGCGGCATGTTATAAGGAATAAATATTCGATCTTCAAACAGCGCATCACCTGGCAGCCATTGGCGTATATCTGCATTCAATACAAAAATTTCCGTTCGCTCCTCGTTCTTCAACCGCAAAGCCAGCGGATAATTACGATAACACGGCGCCACACCCTTGTTTTCCCACCAGGATGAAAATTCCAGCTTGCTATTGGGCCGCACCTCTTCAGGGCAAGAAAAACGCCGCAGAACAAAACGATAGCCCATCCTTTTAAGCCAGACATCCACTTTAGCCTTCCATTCGGCAGGTACCGGTGAAGATTTTGCATTGAGGGACGAAATATGCCATTTTAAAGACTGTTCTATAATGTAATCAATATCATAGCCTTTCGTAAACCAATCATCCAGTACACCGCAAATTTCCATTGTCACCGGTGCTTTTTTCCAGGCATCCTGCATGCCGCAACGTATAATAGCTTCGGGATAAAAGTCATACATGTGACACCAGTATTTATTAGTCGGTTTGGCCCAAAAGCTCATATCGCCGAGACAATCAACACGCCAGCCCATATCTCTCTTCGACATCCCGTATCCGTTTGTTTTAGGATCGGTCAGCATCATAACCAACGTTGTCTTGGTAAAGGATTCAACATAGGCGTCCACCAGCCTTTTCCTGGCAGAGTCTGAAAGTAATTCCGAATGCTCTCCCTCACCCCAATAACCGACCATAGCCACATCAACGGATTCCAGATAAGGATGGCCGTCATAACGCTGACCGAGCTGCCGAATCATATCCGTAAAATTATTAAGGTATAGAGGGTTATCCGGATCAATTACCCATTTATCCGGAAGCGGCACTTTACTTGTTCCTACTTCTTTCCGCAGCCAATCCGGAATATCTTCGTTCTTTTCCCTGCCGTAAGGAGCGATGCGCAGCATTAAAGTCTGCCCTCGTTGTGCCGCTGTCATCAAGGCTTTATCGATCAAATCCCAACGATATGTACCCTTTTCAGGTTCGATAAAACGCCAGTATATGCGGAAATAGGCAATAGAGGTTTGCGGATAATCTTTATTTTGTAAATTTCCGTCAAATCTCTGATATTTTATAGGATAGCCTTCCGTCCAATCGCTCCCGGAACCAGACTTTAAAGGATTCAGCTCGTCGCCATTAAAACGTTGGAAGGTCATAAAACCAATCCCCGGATTGATTAACACATCGTTAATTTCCTTAGGCCGGATCACTTGCCTTGTCTGGGGGAAAATACTCCCGGTCAGAATAATTAGCAGGAAACCGATTCGGAAAAGATTTTGCATAACTTTCTTCCCCAAAAAAATTTAGTATAAATTTTATTAAAATGAAGATATTTCCACCCTTAGCCAAAACAGTTTCGCTGTGTTAACAGCGGTTCGGAATCGGTTAATTCATTTTCTAATGAATTAAGCCGTCTAAAACTCATTTAAGAGTCTTTCGGCATTTTTGTAATAGACTTTCCGTAATACCTGGTCGCTTAAACCCAAACCATACCACGGCCAGTGATAACCGAACCAATCGATCTCATAAAAATGTTCGTCTTCCGTCTCCAACATCCTAAAAGTGATTCTATACATTTGTTTATTGAACCCCATATCCGTTCCATACATCAGACGATCCTGATATTTTTCATAAAACTTCTTTGTATAACGGGGAACAGCTGCCGTTTCTGCAAATCTTCCCGATATATCGGCGTATAGATTGGGATAAGCATCCAAGAGCTTGCTAAGCGCTTTAAGATTATACGTTTGATTGGCAAAATGACAGGCAATAAATTTAGTATTCGGATGTTTTTTGACCGTATTCTCCAATATTTTCAGCATTCCCGGATTATCGACGATGCCTTGCTGATTATCCAAACGCCATTCAAAAGCGTTCATCAATCCGTCATTTGTAGAATCCATTTTTTGATACATCCATATCGGGTCGCCTACATGGATATTGACAGGCATATTAAGCTCTGCACATTTTTCCCATATTATATCCATCCGTTTGTCGTCCGGATGCATACCCCAGGCCTTTGGTCCCGGGTTTGAATAATACAAACCTTTCCCCTTGTCGCCTATTTCACCGACTCCTCTTGCCCCCACATGGTAGCACCTCTCCAGTTCGGCGACAGCCGCAGGGCCAAATCCGGGTTTGTCATATCCCGTATAATCGATCCCGCACCACACTTCAAAATGATCCGGATATTTGCCGGCATAGACGTTATAAATAGAATCAAACTTTGTTCCCGTGGCCATAGAGAGAATAATCGTTTTCTTAATACCGACTTCATCCATATTTTTTACCCATAAGTCAACCATTTCCGGCGTTTCGGCATAAGCATGCGAATGGACATCCAGTATGTGAAATTTGGCTTTTTCCACTTTGGACCTGGGAATATGATAGATGGATTCAGGGCGGTAATTCTTAAGAAGTAAGTGATTTACGTCCGTTACGGTTTTTGGCTGATTATTCGTTCGGGAACAAGATATCAATGCAGTTGTCATTAGAAGCAGAGCGAAAAATAATATTCTTTCCATGAGAATTCCTGATTTGGCTAAAATGAATTTTCCAATCAGCGTACCCTTTACAACCGTTGGTTTGTAGGGACTACTTGTCGATGAGATTTTCTTGGTCGAATACATTATAGATCCTTTCCTTATTAGATAGTTATCCGCAACTTTTCAAACCGCCTTTTAATTTCCTCGGGAAACGGACAGGATTTGCGCGATTGGGTATCCAGATGAATAGCGGTTTCTGTAAGGGCGGCGGCCAGTTCGCCGCTTTCTTCATTAAACATTTCATGAGAAAAACGGATTATTTTATTCTTCATTTCCAAAATAGATGATTGTATGGTAATAATCGATCCGGCCTGGAGTTCTTTTTTGTAAGTAATTTCCTGCTGCAGCGCTGCCATCCCCCGCTGCTGTTTCCGTAAATAAGACGGAGTGATGCCTATGGCCGCCAGCAAATGCCACGAAGCTTCATCAAATTTACCCACATACCACATAACGTTCATGTGTCCCATGTGGTCGCATTGCCAGGGATAGACAGCCCCCCGATAAGTAATTAATTTTTTTTCCATATATTAACGTCTCTTTATTTATCCAACGGGATTACTTCCAATAACAACGATTCTTTAAAGGCTATTTTAAGAACAGGGTTATTCCCGTGTATTTCCCCCAAATTTCTGTCGTTGGCATAATCGCGTACTTTATAAGTTTTATTTCTCTGCAAGCCGCGCAAAATAATGGGTTTCTGGCGACTCCAATAATCGGCATAAAAAGCATAATACAGTTTATTATCTTTTTTTATTACATGCGCCTCCGGTTTATCCCAGGCAATATCATAAAGATTGAGATACTCCCCGTCGGATAAATGCAGGCGCTTATATTTTTCAACCCACGTTGCCCATTTTTCTTCTTGCCGATGATTCAAATCCTTAAAAAAGGTAGTAACCAGGGCGCCCGTACCCAGCGCGCTTTCAAATGATTCCGGCACCGAATAGCCGTCCCATTCGTTCATCGGTATCTGATAACCGTCGCCCACACAGTAGGCAGGACCATGCAAGGCTTTTTCAACTTTCACCCTTCGCCTTACCTGTTCTATCGTTGTGGGATCGGAGGTAGTGGATACATTGTAATAAGGCATTTTATAAGGATCATGCGGCCGGGCGCAGGCGCAGAGCTCGATAGGACAACCGGGCTTTAAACTCTGGGCTTTTTTATAAACGGCTTTATACAATTGCGATTGATTTTGGAAAGATTCCACTGGAAAGTGATGATGATGCGCTTTATTAAAACAAGGCGGAGTGGCATTTTGCGCATCCGTATCAAGATATAAACCGTCAAAGCCCCACTTCTTTAGAATTTTTTCGGTCATGCCTTCCACAAAACGAATACAGGGCGCATAGGTAGGGCATAAATAATAAAGGCCACGGGTATCTTTTGGGAAACTGCCGTCGGCATTTTGTACCAGCCAATCGGGATGCTGTTCGGCCAGTTTACTTTGCGGGCTTACGCCTTGCGGGTACCACCAGAGACTGGTTTTAAAACCTTTATTATGGATGCTGTCTACAAATGCGATCATATCCGTTTCGCCGCCAGGGAATTTCCCCGGTTCCGTATTCGGTTCCCAGTCACCGTACCTGGTAAACCAGCCATCGTCCAAATTGGCCCAATAAATTCCAATGCGTTTTAGAACATCCAGTTCTTTATAAATCTGTTTTTTAGTAAAATGCATCCCTAAGCCCCAGGTTTTCCAATAAGGAAGATAAGCCTGCGGCGGTGATATTTTTTGTATTTTAATCCCTTGCTGCCGTAAAATATGAGCAAACGTGTTCAATGGAGCATAGTAATCCAGTTTATGCAAAATCATTACCGTACGTATACCGCGTATCGACTGACCGGGCTTGAGGGGAGCAAGTTGAACGGCCTTATCTCCCACATGCTCTACGACAGCCATTTCGATCCGGTTATCCTTAGTGCCGTTCACCGGCATGGAAATCCATTGCGGTTTGTTTTCTGCACTGGCCAGAGCGAGTCCTAACTGAGGAGTCCACAAGTCTATGAGAGGAGTGCCTCCCCCGGTGGTTTGGCCGTTTTCCATGACTGTGGTACCGAGAAAATTTTTTCTTTTCATATCCGGCAAAGTACGAATCAGGCTATAGTCCCTACCCCAATGAAGAGATACGCCCTGATAAGAAGCGAAATCCCATGAGGCTGCCGTAGAATCCACTAAACGGCGGTCTATAACGAAACGGTTACTAACCATAGCCTCTATCCGGATAGGCTGGCGTCCCTGATTCGTATACTTAACCTGCGAAAACACACTAAAAGGAAAATCTTCGTAAAAAGACAGATACAACTGCATCTTTATACTCAAATGCGATTTTGCCCCTGTATTCTTTCGCTGTGCTTCGGCATTGATGATAACGGACCAGCCCCTTCCCAACTCATCTTGTAGCGGTACTTTTTTGTAATTATCAAGGTCTGCTTTTATTTCTGTTATTTTTTCACCGTCAAGGGTAATGTAGAAAGCTGGAGGTGATGTTTCCGAATAGGCCACAAAACTGAGCCAACGGTTTGAATCTTTGAGAGCCGGAAATAATTGTAGTTTGTCCGAAATGCGCAATGAAATATTGCGGTTTTGCAAAAGCAGCTCATTCTGGATGTTTTTTACCGTAAGATTGAATGCCGCCGTTTCTGAGTTTGAAGCCGAAACGGTTTTACCCGATATGATACAAAAAAGGAATACGCTTAAGAAAACAGATATTTTATGCAGAGTCGATTTCACGGTGTTTCCCCTTATCCATCTTAAAATTTGTCTAATATAATCCGGTCATGCTGCTGCCGACATGTAAGATTTTTTTATTATAGCTTTATAATAATATCCACATACTCCATATTTTGCAAAGATTTAATCTGTGGCCGGATAGTTTTTTTGCCATTGATTATAACGGATTGTGACTGTTCTGCCTTATCTTTTTTAATCCGTATTCGTAAAGGGACTTCCACAAATTTATCTTTCCGAAGGAAATGAATTTTACGCCTAAATTCTACCGTATTCCCAAAATCTTTGGGTAATCGGGGGATAATTTGCAGTTCCGGCGCTTTTGAATCAAACAAATTCAGTTCCAGTCCAACCGCCCGTTCGATAATTTCGACCATCCAATCGATTGATCCGGATGAACCGAATAACATCCCGGCGCCAAAATGAGGGTCCTTGCCATCGGAAGCGTAGGAATTAGCCAGCATATCGAATGGACCGTTTAAATATTCATTTCGGTAAACGGAAAGCAAAGGCTTATAATACTTCCAGGCCCATTCAACCTGCCCTTCTATTCCCCATCTGAAATATTGCATCATGTGACCGGCATGATGGTACTCTCCGTTCTCGGCGCAGCCGGCCGGAATCATACCCATCCGGCCGCAATATTTTATGGCACCCTCGTTGTTGGCAATGGGATGCGAAAAAAGCTTAACCCCTAAAACTTCATCCGATAGAAGATGATCGGTCATGTTTAAAATATCGTTTATTTTCTGCTTCTTGCCAGGCACGGGCTGTAAATATGACCTTTCTACCGCGATCATTTCCATCCCATACGCATTGGCAAGCAATTCTCTTCTGGCAATGCTATCATAATCTTTTCCGAGCATCGACCCGATAGTATATCCCGTTTCACCTGTCTTATAATCCGGTACGCTGCCGTCCAGGTTAAATTCATGTATATACGAAATAAACCCGCTGGTATCTTTTGAATCCGTTTCTTCCCAGGCATATTTTAGAATATTTTTTCGAAGACGGTCGGCTGTTGCGCTTAAGGATTTTATCATTTTCTGTAAAGACAACCGTTCCTTAAACAAAGCCTGAGTTCTTTGGTCGCGTAAAAGATCGACAAATTTTACCATAACCAAAAAAAGATGAGCCGAAAGCCGAACACTCGTACCCCGACCTTTTCCCCTGGTGGATGCATCCCCCGGAATGCTCGCCCCTATCATTCCTATTGGATCCGCCCAGTCCCCAAATAGTATTTGCGCCATTCCATAGGGGCTGTCCTTAATATGCCGGCCATAGGCGTTCAATATTTCCTTAACGACTTCAAAAACGCTAAAGCGATTTGCCAGCCCCTTCATTTTTGCCTTAAGGGGATGGTCAAAATCCGTCAGCGTAGAAGTGGAAATTTCCTCCTTTAAAATGGGTATATCTCCGGTTTCGTTGATATATTTCAAAAGCGTTTCCACCGGCCATAAAGCACTATCTGCGTATGGTCGGTTATCATTCTCCACCGGTTGCGAACGATCGGACCACCTACTGGGGTACTGCCGGGGAAACATACCATGCAGTTTTTCGGCCAATGATAGAGGATACTTGTTTTTCATTACATGATCCGGTAAGGAGTACATCATACTAAATGTATAGATCAAATCTTGCCGGACAATTTCGGGCTCTATTTTCATCATTAACCACATATCCTGAGCCCGATCGCGCATTCCGATTTCCACGCCGTCGGCCAGCCTGCGCCCGTAGGTTCGGTTATAATGGGAATCTATGTTGCTTAAGGCAGAGGAAAAAAACGCCTCCAGTTTTGGGTTGCCGGGCAGTTTGATCTCAAAATCAGCCTCGGCGTTGGCATCAATATGGGCCGCTTCGGGTACAGTATCAATCAAAAGATGTTTAGCCGTTTTATCAACAAGCCATTGACTGCTTTTGCGAAAGGCCTGTTCCATTTCATCAAAATCTGCCGATTCAGCCTGCATACTTCTTCGGAAATAGGCAATCGTCGTTTCATCCATAACAAATAATAAACTCTGTTGCAGTGCGGTAGAGCCTCCTGCCGGAAGACGAATATCGTACCGATTGGCGGCTATTGTCGGTGAGTTAAAACGATTGATTCTCCGGCCGGCCCCTCTCTTTAGCAGTTCCCCTTTTTGCACGGCTAACGGTAGAAACGCATTGGCCGCACTATGCCCGATAAAACTGATATAATCACAAGTGGCCTGTTTAAAACTTAGGCCATCCAGCCAATCGGATGTTACTTGCTTCAATTGAACTATATCTCTGTTGGGCACCGTGCTGGCGATAACCGTGTTTGCGCCGGAAAGCGGCAAACCGCGGTTATACCAGATATCCCTGTCCCAGGTATATTCCATTGTAGCCGGCAGATTAAAATAGAGCCAGAGATTTCCTTCAAGGGCTTCTTGGGATTTATTTTTTATAAAAACATCTCTTCGCAAAACCGGTCCGAATCTGGTTTCCGTAAGCCATAGTTTTACGGCTGTCTGTACGTTTACCCTACTTCCACGGTCGAATTCGGTACAATACCACATGGCCGGATGCGGTTGGGTAATCTTAACAATTTTAATCTTCGAAAAGCTAAGCGGATAGCCGCCATGGGGATTAATGATAGATGAAGCCCGGCCATTGATTTCTATCCAAATATTTTGAGCCGGTACATTGATTTCCCTTTTATCCATTTTTTCGAAGCTGGCTGCCAGAATCACAATTTCCGGAAAGCCGGGCAGATTAACCCTGAAATCGATGGAGCCGTTGGACAAAAAAGAAACGGCAGTATTACCTTTTTTATCGCTAACTTCGGCCGGCGCGCCAAAAGGATGCGCCTGGTAAATCACTTCTTTTCCCGGACCGTACCCTCCGAGGGAATTTACGCGGTGAGTTATGGGCAACTCGACTATTCTATGTGCTTCGACAGAAAAATTTTGTTCCATTTTGCTTTAATTTCATTTAAATGATTACATCCTCTCATTACGGGACTATTTTTGGGAAATAAACACGTACATCCGGATGCATTGTGTATAAGCGATAATGTGCCCCATCATAGACCAGAATGGGACTGGAATAGTTTCCCCGAACGATAGGATTCCCCCGGTATTTTTTCCAGTGAATCAAGTCGTCTGAAAGGGCAACATTGGAGACCCAGGTCTCATAATTTATATCTCCACAGGAATGGTAGTAGGCGTAATATTTTCCTTTGTATTTTACAATTTGATCCAGAGCCACCTGAAAGCGGTCGTATTTATCCGGCCCTATGGGAATAACTGGATCATCATCGATATTTTCCCATTCCAAAAGATCGGCGGATACCGATTTGGCCAGCCAGATTCCCAGATCCTTTCTTTCATAAAACAGGTACCAAACATCCTTTTCATAAAACAATGTTGGTGTACCATAAGGGCCGGCGCTTATGGGTTGTCCGTCGGTTTGTAGAATATGCAGGTCGCCTTTCTCCTGCCAATGGATGCCGTCATCCGACATTAAAAGATGGGCAATATCGTCTTTGCCTTCCGCTACCATTATATATCGGCCGTTATGTTTAATAACCTGCATATCTTCGGTCCATTTTTCGCTGAAAATGGGATTATCCGCATAACGCGTCCAGTTAAATCCGTCCTGGGAAGTGGCATAGCCCAGATATACTTCTGCAGAATCTTTTTCACTGTAACCCGAATACCACATCTTATATATTCCTTCGTCAAATAAAATATACCCCCGTTCACGGATGTATCGGTCCCAGGTATTCTTACCTGTCCCGGAAAAAAGCGGATTCTTATCCGAGGGGATAAATTGTACCATTTCCGGAGCGAAGTCAGTCCCAGGGCTTTGGCGATTTATACAGGACATCAATAAGAATAAATAAGTTAGAACTATTACAACCCGCGACAGGCTATATCTTTCATTTCCTTTTAAGATCGATTTATTACAATAGGACCCGTACATAGACTTTTTTGCCTTTTTGTTTCTCATCATACTGTCTATCTCCTTCTAATTCCTTGAAGCCAGTTTATCCCAATAAAACCTGTACATAAACTTTTTGATTTTTTTGCTTCTCATCATAAGGAATTTTACAACCGGGTAATTCTTTACCATTGACGGTTAGTTTTTTTACACCATGACAAATTCTATCAGGATTTTTTACCGTTATATGATATTCAATCCCCCTAAATTTTCGTACCAACTCGAAGCCGTCCCAGCTATCAGGTATGGAAGGATCAATAATCAACCCATCATAATCAGCCCTGCAGCCGATGATGCCTTGCATGGTAGAAATAGCCTGCCAGGCCGCTGTGCCCGAGAGCCAGGGGTTTATTCCCTCGCCTACATTCTTTGCCGGCGGTGCCGGAATATACTGACAAGCGGCGTAAGGTTCGCGCAGGTACGTTTCGATTCTTTTTTGCTTTTCCGGCATAGACATACGTTTATAATATTCGTATGCTTTATTGCCGCGTCCGAGTAAGGCCTCGGCGTAAATCATCCAACTGGAACTATGATTGAATACCCCACCGTTCTCCTTAGTACCCGGAGGAGAGATGCCGGCCGAACCGATAGACTCATCATAAGTATAAAAGGGCCTATCCATAATTTTATGGCCGTATTCCGTTCCTAATTTTTCTTCTACCTTATCCAGAATAGATTGTGCTGTTTCCCGGCTGGCAAAATCGGATATCACGGCCCAGGGCTGCGGTTCCAGAAATATACTGCCGTATTTATGGCAACTTGTTGAACCCACATGTTCTCCGTCGGTTTTAATGAGCCGCTTATACCATTTGCCGTCCCAGCCGATATCATTAGTCAGCTTTTTAATTTCATCATAACGTTTCTTCAATAACCGTGCGAGCCGGGTTTCTCCTTTTATTTTGCATAAACCGATGAGGGCTTGCGTGGAAGCTCCGTATAAATGACAATTAAAAACAGATTCGCTCGTTTTATCTCCCGGATTAAGACTGTCGTTCCAATCCGCATTGCCAATCTGCATCAAACCGTGTTTCCCACGATGATTCCAGGAAAATTCCTGAGCTGCTAATAAATGGTTAAATACCGTGTCTTTTTCTTCCGAATCGGCCCAGCGCACGCGTTGCTCAAGAAAGTCCACATCGCCTGTTTCTTTTACATAGGCGGCCACTGTTATAGCAATCCAGTTCTGGTCGTCATAAAAACCGCTTGCGCCGTAATAATTCAACAGGGGATTGAACACATGGCAGGCCGAGCCGTCTTGGTTTACACCGTTTAACAATTTCAAAATCATTCTTTTTGATTCGTCGGGCATGGCATGCAGCATGGCAGCCTGGTCCTGGGCGCTGTCACGGAATCCGATACTCAGCATTATTCCCCGCTGCCAGCTTCCGATTGCCCGGGATAGAACGGAAGTTACGCCTGCATTGTACTGGATAAAAGAATTAACAATGGTATCAAATTCCCTATCAGGCGTTTTAACTTGAAAAGCGCTAAACCTCTTATACCAATGCGCCTTAACTTCATTCAACGCTTCGTCTACATTTTTTTCACTCTTATATTTTTTCGAATTTTCTCTATAACTCTGTTCATCCTTTCCGAAACCGGTTTGATAAATAATACGTTTGGTCTCACCCGGCTCCAAGGCAATAAGGTGCTCTAATGATCCGATAGGATATCCATGATTTTCGCAGTAATCGGTTGACCGGCCATTCTCTACCACCAAAGGATTGGCTTCGCTTCGATAGGTCCCGATAAATTTTTCTCTGTTTCCGTTATAGCCCACGGGAGGAAGATGAGCCGTATGGAAGCCATAGTTTTGAACAAAATGCATATCATGCAAGCCGCTGCCAATATCGTTATAACTGTAATGAACGATGCTTCCGTTATCGTATTTGATGCGGGTACAGTTGGGTGGCGCGTCAAGGTTTATTAAATCACGCATGGCACCCCAGAAGGCGAATTCGGCATAAGAAAAAGTTCTTATACGTCTTTTTTGAGCGCTAAGATTCTTTATTTTTAAATCCCATATTTCCAAAGGTAAATCGGGCGGAACAAAATAGGTAATTTCCGTTTCAATTCCATTAAACTGATAAGAAATAATCTGATAATTGGCACCCACGCGGCATGTATATTTACCGCCATCCTTCATAGTAGGTGCCCAGGTAGCCGACCAATATTCTTGCGTTTCTTCATCTCTTATATAGATATAACGCCCGGGACGATCCATAGGAATGTTTTGAAAGCGAAAGCGCAGCAATCTATAAACTTTGGGGTCTTTATAATACGACATCCCACCGCCCGTGTTGGAAATAAAGGCGACAAAATCGTCATTCATTAAATAATTATACCAGGGGCGCGGGGTATCCGGACGGATAATTATATACTCTCTTTTTCGGGGCTCGAAATAGCCATACCCATTTGCCGCAATCATTTGTCCTTATTCCCTCAGCTTTCAATTATAAACTTGAGATGCTTCTACCGTTTCGATTTCGGTATGAGAATGTTGAGATTCACTAACAGCCAATTCGCTTTTATCCGTTGGCAGTGTTTTATACCAGGTAAAATAGAGTATTATGGCCGTAACAACAAAAATGACAAATAATTTTGCAGACATTGCCCAATTATGCAACATAAAATAGAACGGTAATATGTTCAGAGCAAAAATACTTACAGCGCCTACTACCATATTAAAAAAGTCCAATTTAGCCATATTCTCTTTACGAAAATGAGGATTGCTTTTCAATATCTTTTTATGAATCGGTTTCCAAAAGCCCCAGGGTTGTATGGATGCATAAAATTTCTTAAGCGTTTTTTCGTCCGTAGGCGGAGTCAATAAACTTACCGCTATGGAGACGACGAATGAAAAGGATATCATAAAATAATAGAAATAATAGTCCGGCCAATCGACCAGCCCGCCCTTTTGTAATATTTTTTGCAGAACGGCGATCAGGAAAGCGCTGCCGATACCCGCCGCAAATCCCCAGCCGTTAAATCGCCACCAGTACCAGCGTAATACCATCGGAACAATCATGCTACCAAACATGATGCTAAAAATCCAGATGCTTAGTTCCAGTATACTCTGCATACCGATACCGAGAACAACACCCGAGATGACAACCAGGGCGGAGACACTGTAGGTAACCAGAACAAATTCCTTGCCGGAGGCATTAGGGCGAATATGCCTTAAATAAACATCGTTAATAATGTAGGAACACCCGTTATTAATACTAATTGAAAAGGTGGACATAAAAGCGGCTAAAAAACCAATGAGCACAATCCCTTTAAGGCCCATCGGGATAACCGTATTGATTATAACCGGCACAATCGTATCGGTGTCCTGCACATTCACTTTCATGGTTAAGGCCAGCAAAGCCAGCCCGGCTATCAAAGTCCACCGAGGAAACGCCAGTATTTGCAAACCGGCCGCCTGTTTACAGGTATCACGAGGAGATTTAGTGGAAAGCATGAACTGCATTCCCGGGCCGCCGGCAGGACCGCTGAAAAAGGCTAACATCGTTTGAATTACCCACATCATAAACCAGGGTAGAATATTGTAAAACGCCCCTTTTTCATATCCGGCTAAAGAAACATTTTTTAAATATTCTATTGTCGATGTCATAGTTAACTGATCCCACCCTGGCGGTGTGTTTGAAGCGATAAATTCCGGTCCAACCGTGATAAAAGCCATAACGGAAATATACATGGTTACCAGTACAAGAATAAGAGTTTGCACAAGGTCTGTATAGGCTACACTGAATAAACCACCCAACACGGAATAAAGCGTGGTTATACCAATGACAATAATGCCCAAAATAGCAATATTATTGCCTGCATCCGAAGACACAGCAGGGACAAACTCTGCGACAAACTTCCCAACACCGACAAAGCTATAGGCAACCATCCCGATTAACATGCCGATTGAAACCACGGCAACGGTAAGCCTGGGTAATTCTCCGGCAAGCCCTTCACCGAAACGCGTTGTCATCCACTCCGCGGCCGTAATGACATTTGACCGTCGAATCCAACGTCCCAGATGAGCCATAAGTGCTATTCCGCTAACAATCCAAATGCTATAGTAAAATCCCCTAATGCCCATATAATAAAAAACGGAGACATTTACCATCGTGCCGGTAATATCAATCGAGGCCATACTCAGGCTCATTGCCGTAATCCACCAGGGCAATTTATTGCCACCCAAAAAATAGGAACGGGTATTTTGCGCCGCTTTTTTCTGATGTAAAAACCCGATGATGATCATAATTATAAAATACCCGATAACTATTCCATAATCTATCCATCCCATATCAGTGTCTCTTTTCTTCCTTATATGTTGCGATAAATTCCATTTTTGTTTTAATCATAGCCTATCTTTCTTCCGCACTACGGCTGACCTTGTTTTAACAAATCCCCAAAAGCGCTTACTAAATCGAATTTATCTTCCCACGAACAATACATAAAACCTGTGTGGCTATCATATTTTTTCAAATCCTTCATCATTTTTTTCAGTATGGAAAAATCATCATCCCTGTCATAATAACAGCCGGAGATGGTTTTAAAGCCCAGAGAATCAAAATGTTGAACCGATTTTTCCATGATTTCATCCCACCAGGGTATCATCACCATATCCTTTGGAATATAATTCCATGAACCGCTATAATTTCCATGCACATGAAAATAATACTTACCTTCTCTTTCATCGCCGTTATGGTTCGGATCAAATAAATCACCCCACATATAAAGCTGCACCCGGGGATTTACTTCTTTCAAAATATCGGCGCATTTATGTACACAATCGCCCACCGTTTCAGCCATCGTTATATTACGGGCTTTACATGCAGCACAGGTGTTACCGCCGCGTATTTCTTCTATGCTTATCAAATATTTTTGCGGGGCAATAGCCTCATGAATCAGTTCAACCTTTCTACGCAACAACTTATACACTTTTGGCTCGGACATACAGAGAGGAAAGGCGCCTCCGTAGATATAAAGCGGGTGATACCAACTGACCCGCAATTTCTGGCCTTCTTTTATTCTGCTGCCGGGTAAAATTTTTATGGGAGGTTCCCGGTGGTCAAAACGAAAATCTATTTTTTCATTCCATGAAGAATCGATACGAAAGGGATCGATAATCTTATCGTAATCTTTACCTTCCTCATATAAAAAACCATTGTCGGCGCCGCGAACCACTACCGGTGTGCCCGGGCGACGCAAAACATTTATTAATCCGGCTTCCTCAATGGAGAGGTTATCTACCAGATATTCCGCTTCTTGTGAAGCCGGCGAAGAGATAATAATCCTAACTTCAGAATAATTTAAGCTGTTGAAGGCTATAACCGCTTTATGCCATGCGCTGTCTTGCGGGATAAAGGGAATTTGATAATGCAGCCCGCGTCCATCCGACCCTTTTACTTGAACGGGAAAAACACCCCAGGCATTATGTATGATTTTTTTCAGATTTATCCAATAAGTAACTTTATACAACCTATAAGGATGCACTTTTATCGACTGAGTCAAAAGCGGATATTCATCGGGTAAATTATGTTCGATCTTAACCCGCAAAGCCGTCTTACCCGCTGCACTTTCGTGCGGAATTAATGCAATATTCTGTGCGGCTTTTTCCGATAAAGTCCAATTTTCAATTTCTTTCTGGTCATATTTTTCAAAGGAACCGTTCTCTATTTCCACTGCATAATCGGATTCCAGCTGCGCCTGTCCGTTTTTAACGCTAAAAAGTGCCTCTTTTACCGGCAGACCCGTTGTCAGATTGCGATCATTCTCGTAGAGCGCATCTCCCCAGCTGAAAGACATAATAGCAGGGATCAATTCTAAATTTCTTTTTTTCAAATAGACATTTAACTCTTTTAATCGCCTAAGATACTCCGGCGGACGCTTGTCGATACGATCGGCTCTGCCGGGCAGCACAAAACCGTTCAAGCCATGCGCTGCAGCAGAATCGGCAATTTGCTTTAATCTGGAAAGGCCTTTTTCCGTCTCACAAGTGGAGCCAAAGGCATATACCCAACGGCAGCTATAATGTTTGTTTGAGCAGGATAAAAAAACCAGCAATATAAACAATATCGGAACTGGGGTTAATAATGATTTCATGTCCCCATCCATATTTTTAATTTGCAATGATAATGCCCTGATTTTTTTGTGATTATACTTTCCCTGAAGGTTTTTATTACCATGTATCTCTCGGATCACTTATATAATCTTTATATTGTTCTTTTACCTTCTTCATTGTTGTCTGAAAAGGAATAACGGGCAGTTTTTTCACCGGTTTAGCAGGAATTCCTGCGGCTACACAATTTGCCGGTATTTCTTTTGTTACGATCGAGCCGGTTGCGATTACACAATTATCTCCTATCTTAGCACCCTTTAAAATAGTTACATTCCTACCAATCCAAACATTATTCCCGATAATAATCTCGCCGACATTTACATCTTCCATGGGCGGCATGGCGGCAAAGGCAAAATGGTCTATAAATTGTCGTTCTTCTTTGGTAAGTTCGCTTTCATCATATTTTTCAGTCGTTTTTTTTCTTCTGTTTTGCGCAAACCAAAGTATCTGTCGTTTTCGCCATTCGCTATCCACCGGATGGCCGATGCTGTCTTCAATTATAAAATTTTCCGCTGCTAAAAACATATCTCCGATGGTAATTTTAAAGCGGCATCCTATGCGCCCCTCCCACATGGCGCAATAATCTCCGATTTCAAGTTTTCCCTCTTCAAATACCGCCAATGTAGTTTTTGCTGAAAAAAAATTATCATTACCTATTTTTAAAGCTGCTTTGTCATGCTTAAATGACAGATTGTAGGGGCTGGTAAAAACATTGTTTTCACCTATTTGCACATTGGGCAATTTTTTATATAAATACGGTAATATAATATTATAGAATTCTTCTTTTTTCCGTCTGAAAAAGGAACGACCCGGTTGACGGTAAAGAAAGCGTATTATCGGATGTACAAACATTTTAAGTCAGGTATTTTAAGAATAGTTCGCTTACACTTTATTAATTTAAATTTCTTCGATTATCATTTTTCCGGCCTACCTCTATCAAATTGTTTTAAAAAAAGGGCGGAATATTCGATTCATATATTCCGCCCCTTTATCCTACCGAACGGCGTGGATAATATTATTTAATCATCATCATTTTTTTCACATCCACAACCTTGTTATCCACCGCTAGTTTGTAAAAATAGATTCCGGATCCCAATTTTTTACCAAAATCGTTTTTGCCGTCCCAGGTTACTTCCTGTACTCCGGCCGCCATTTTATCGTTATTTACCAGAGTACGTACTTTTTGCCCGACTATATTATACACATCAAGACTAACTTGAGCTTTTCTGGAAAGTTGATATACGATATGAGTTACCGGATTAAAAGGATTGGGATAATTTTGCGAAAGTACGAAATCGATAGGATGAACCTCGTGTTCATCGGCTATATCCGTATAATCTCTACCATTTTCCCAGTCTTCCACTACTTTTTCACCCCACCAGTTCAGGTCGCCTAAAGGATACCCGTCCGTTCCGGCCGTTTCCAATTCGGGGGCCTGCGGTTTTAAGTTAAGGGGTACCGGCCAGGTGGTAGGAACAAGCGCAAAATTGCCCTGGCCGCTCCAATCCCAGTTCTCCATAAAAGGATACCCCTCTTCCCGTGCACCGAGATTTCTGCGCTGGTAATTATTCTTAAAGAAGGGTTCGTAAACTGATGCCGGCAATCCCTGGACAAAATCAGGGTCAACGGTTTCATCCAAATTCCCTTCATTAATTTTATTGGGAAAGTCATTGAACATTTTTAATGTCCAGTTATTAAAGAGAGGATTGTTGGTAGCGGTAATAGAAGCTTGATGATCTTTTAAAAGTTGGGTGGTATATTTAAGATTATTTCTGATACTTACGAGACGTTCCGCTTCGGCAGAGCCTAAGAACGTAGAATCACCGAGCACTCGCCAAAGAGAATCGACCAGTATAACTCCTTCCAAACTATCGAGGGGCGAGGGCGTCTTTCCCTGGTCTCCGTTGTCACCCGCATAGCCGGCGCTGTCCGGATGTTCTTTCCAGTCGGGTCTCGGGCCAACATAGCCACGGGCATAACAGTCAACCATAATATTGTTTTCAAATATTCGGTTAATTTGCCCCATCCAGCCGTCCCAGCTAACATGTCGGTCTACTAATAGCCAGGTATTATGGAGCATCTTTAACGTATCGAGTTTAACGCCATCTCCCTGTCCTTCCCCACCAAAATTTACCATGGTATTATTATACACTTCTGCGGTAGTTCCGACAACCCCCCAACCTTCGTATAAGTGACCTTGCTGGAAGAAGGCACTATTAGTTGAATTCAGAAAAAGATTATTGGTTATTTTAATATCCACGTTATTCGCTTCAACAAAAATAGCAGCCCAATTAGAACCATCAAAGAAACAATTATTAAGTTCTAAAGAACCGCCGCTTTTCCAAATATCCACAGCTCCGAGAAAGGGTTCTCCGTTTTGGGAATAACAATAAAAACCAACATTCTCAAATTTAACATTCGCGGGATAATCACTGGCAACCAGAACTTCCCAGGTAGCATCACCGGGTCCAATATATCTTTGAATCATTGCCGGCGGCTGGTCTGCCGGTTCTTTTTCACCGTAAATATAGCAGGTAGAGGCAACAGAATCCATCGAATAGGCAAGCCTTTCATTTACATAAACTCCGCCGCGTTGGAGTTTGAACACTTTACCGAAATTAGCCGCATCTTCCAACGCATCGGCAAGAGTATTCAAACCGGGCGCCACAGCCACAGTATCCGGTACCTGAGCCCACACAATGCTTGAAAAAAGTAGCAACATGATTATTGAAACAACATATTTCATTTTACATCCTCCTAAACTGTTAAACATTAACCTTAATTAGATAAAACATTTGAACATTAGTACCGATTAACCTCCTTTCTTTTAATCGTCTTACCGATAGATGATGCCTCCTTCATCCTTTATAAATTCGATGTTACAATTGGTAGCGTAATCCTATATTCATGGACCAGCCATAATTTTCAATATATGTTTTTTTATCGGGAAAATAATAAAAAGAGGTTACATCCGGCCAGGCAGATAAATTGTTTCCATTTACATATAACTTTAGCCCATCTATAATTCTTTGTGAAAGCTGTACATCCCACCTGTATATTTGTTCAGTCGCTTCGTTATCATTTTTATAAGGAGCGACCCAGCTTAAGGCTCTCGCTTGATAAAAAAGAGAAACACGCCCGGAAAAACCGCCTTTTTCGTATCCCAGAGAGAGTTTTAACGTTTGATTCGGCGATTCCAAAACATTACTAATACGGGAAGAATCAACCAGTATGGTTTCTCGAAATGGATATACGGGAATTTGTCTTTCCCTAATAAATAATAAGCGACGTTTGGATTCCGTCCCCAATAGAGTATAGTTTACATTTAAGACAAGACCATTCAGAAAATACGGTAAATACCATAAATTGGTTTGCCAATCGAGTTCCAAACCTTTGATAAAACTGTAATATTTGTTATTTTCAAATGTACTGAATGTTTTAAACTTGTATTTATCCGGTAATCCTAGTGAATCGGGGTCTATTATAATATCATTTATCGAATTAATTTCGTCTACAATATTTTTATAAAAACCGCCCACGGTAAATAAACCGAGATAGCTTTCATAAAAGGATAAATATAAATCGTAGTTCTGGCTTTTTGCCGGTTTTAATAAAGGATTCCCATAATCTCGGTTAAACTCAGTATCTTCAGACAATCGAGGACTCATGCTCTGAAAACTGGGACGTAAGAGAGTTTTTGTAACTGAAGCGCGTATGTCGAACCAATCTAACGGTTTTACCTTAAGCGTAAACATGGGCAGCCACTCATCGTTAATCGTGGTTGCCTGAACAGGGGTAATATCACCAGGTATTTTTGTACCGATTCGGCTGGGATCGGCCACATATTTATAAGCGTCCGTTTTTCCGATATAGGATTCGAAACGAACTCCGGGAATAAAGGAAACGTACGGCCCAAAGTCGATATTTGCCATAATGTATCCCGCGGAAATATTCTCCGAGTTATTATAGTTATTTGCTTTTAAGGCCAAATTTCTTCGATATTCATTTTTACAGCGTTCTATCACATCCATCGTCAAATCCCAATCAACAGGATAATATAAGTTCATGTTTTTTCCAGCCTTAAATCCGATAACTTTGTCTTTGGCAAAGTTACCGTATCCGATGATATTTCGGTCCGTACGGAAATAATTTAATTCGGGATATAACGAATCGATTAAAGCCGTACCTTCTACGCCGTATAAAGTGGGATTAGCAGCGTACCACACCTCGGAGCCTGTTTTATTATAAGAGCGTACATCCCTTCTAAACTTGCCGCCCATTTTAATCTGACCGGCTATCAGATTGCTAATATTAAAAGGAAGTTCCGCATTCAAATAAAACGACGTTTCCGAAGCTTTATTCAACGTACTGCTAAAACTTGTGGCTGTTGTGTTGATTGCTCGAAAATCATGCTGATCGGCGACCGAAGCAAATAGATCCACAATATTCGCATTTCTATCCCATTTAAATTTGAATACGTTCTCTCCGTTTATTCCATAAATACCGGGTTGTTCCCTTTTTGTACTTGAATAGGACGCTCCCCAATCCAGTTTCATCTTCCATAAACTGTGGTCTCCATTTAAGCCGAAAAGATAACTGTTATCTTTGGATAAGTACTTCATCCCGGAATAAAGCATTTTTTTAGGTGTTCGAAGAATTTCATTTGTAGTTTGGGAACCATCTCTTTCCAAAGAGGCTAAAAATCCCATAAATCGGATTTTATGGTCAGAAGTTTTGTAATCGATATTATAGGTAACTCCCCATCTGTTATGTATCTCCACTCTTCTGCTAAATGTACCGCTAAAAGGTTCAACACCAGGCAGGTCATCCGTACTGATAGGATAACTTGTATACTCCCCACTTACCTGGTCCGAGCTTCTATCTTTTTTATCATAGGTTAAGTTCACTATGGCACCCAACCGATCATCAAAAAAACGATTTCCAAGGGTAACAGAAATATCATTCATAAGAAACGACTCTGTAAGGCCGTTATAGCCTTGCCTGGCAAGAACGTCTACCATTAAGCCAGGGTCTGCCTCTTTCATTTTAAAAACAACTGCGCCTCCGCTCACATCTCCGTCATTATCCGGCAGATAAGATTTCTGAAGCTCTATCCCACCAATCATTGAAGAAGAAATATTAGAAAGTTCCACTCCCCTGCCTTCGGAGCCTATCAAGCGCATACCTTCCACATAAAATGAATTTGCACCTCCGCTCTGTCCGCGGATATTAACACTATTCGCTTCGCCGCCGGAACGGTTTATCGTAACGCCGGGCAAGCGTCCTAAGGCTTCAGCAGCGTTTGCGTCCGGCAGCTCTTTTATCCGCGCCTCCGAGACAACATTCTTAATCGCCTTCGAAGAAAGCTGTTGGTTAATGGCTTTAATTTGTCCTTCCGCTTGCGCAGTAACTATAATAGCCTGATCAGACTCCATAGCCACATAATCCAACTCGATTTTCAATTTGGGGCTTTCTCCCGCTTTAACTTCTATCGCTATTTCTTTATCTTTATATCCAACGTATGTTATAAGCAGCGTGTAATTGCCCGGTTCGATATCCGGGATAAAGAAGAAACCATCGCTATCCGTGGAACTGCCTGTTAAAGTACCCTTAACGACAACATTGGCGCCCGGAAGCGGTTCCTTGGTTTTACTATCTATCACAATGCCTGTTATTTTTTCCGAAGCTGCGAACAGAAATACTGAATTAACAAAGATTATCAAAACAAATAACGGAAATATTGATTTTTTTTTATACATCAGTTTACACCTTTACTTACATTGACTTTTATTCTCTACGTAAAATAGTAATTTATAGGACGTTTACTTTCTTATAAATTTGTTCCAAAAATTTAAATATTAGTCCCATCCGGCAGGTCGGGATATTGACGATTTCGTTTTTTATAAAAGTATGGCTCCATAAATAACGAGGGCTAATTTGAGGCTTCAATTAACTAATTATATTTTTGTTATAGAAGCTATTCACAGGAAGAAATGGGGTAATACAAAAGTTTATAATTAAGATAATAGGAATCAATTATCTATCTTTTGAAAATCTTTCGGTGTGCATCCGAACTGTTTTTTAAAATGCTGGGAAAAGTGCCCCGGATATTTATATCCTACTTCATAACAGATTTCGGTTACATTCATATCGGATTTTTTCAACAGGACAGCCGCCTTTTGCAAACGTATACGGCGGATAAACGAATTTGGCGTATCTCCGGTTAATGCCTTGAATTTTCTGAACAATTGTGTACGGCTCATTCCAATTTCATTGCACAATACCAAAACATCAAATGATTCATCCGACATATATTTATCCACAATTTCCTTGGCTTTTTTTAAAAATTCCCCTTCTTTGGAAGAGAGATATTCCTGACTAATTTCAAGGTCTTTATTAAACCGTTCCAGCATCTTTTGTCTTCGTTCGAAAATATTTTTAACGCGCGCTAGCAATAATGAATATTTAAACGGTTTGGAAACAAAATCATCTGCTCCAATGCGAAATCCTTCCAACCTGGCTTCTTCCGATTGTTTTCCGCTTAAGAAGATAAATGGTATGTGGCTGGTAACGGCATCATCACGGAGCATTTTGCATAATTCGAAACCATCCATTTCAGGCATTTTAATATCGCTAATAATTAAGTCGGGAATTATCTCTTTCGCCTTTTCAACGCCCTCCTTCCCGTTACGCGCGGATATTACATCGAATTCTTCCAGCAATTTATTCGTAATATATTCTCTCTCATCATCGTAATCTTCTACAACCAAAATCAGTTGTCTCATTTTATCTTCCATAATACCTACTTCATTCGTCTGTTTCAATTGTTCCAATTCATGGGCAATCGTTTCCTTGCGTTTTATTTCTTCTTCCAGTCGAATAATCCTCAACGGTAAAAGAACGGTAAATACGGCCCCTCCGGTCTTTTTGTTTTCTGCAAATATTTTTCCGTCGCAAATTTCAACCAGTTCTTTTGTGAGCGCCAATCCAATCCCTGCCCCCTGTTCATTACTGTATTTATTTATTTTTAATTGGACATAGCGTTCAAAGATAGTACTGATTTTATCTTCCGGAATACCCGGACCGCTGTCCTCTACTTTTATTTCCAATAATTCTTTATCATTGCCGTCCTTCAAGTTCAGATAAAGCGTTATTTGGCCATGCCCGGGAGTATATTTGAAAGCATTCGATAATAGATTATATAGAATGGTTTCCAATTTTTCACTATCGAATAATACATAACAATCTTCAAAATCGGCAATAAGTTTAAAAGTGATCTTTTGTTTTAATGCTAATAGTTTGAACGAATCGACAATATTCTCTATAAATCTTTTTATATAAGCAGAAGAAGGGGTATATTCCATACTGCCTGTCTCAATTTTACGGAAATCGATGATTTCATCAACCAGATTATTTAAACGGACAGCATTCCGATACATTAATTCATACTGTTGTTTTAGCCTTCTATTTTCTTTTGCTTTCTCCAATAAATCTGATAAAGGACTAAGTATCAAATTAAGAGGAGTCCGCAAATCATGCGAAAGATTGGTGTAAAAACGCAGCTTCATCATATCCATTTCATGTATTTTTTCCGCTTCCATTTTGTTTATGAGTAATTGTTTTCTATAGATGTAATACACAAGTATGGTTACGATTATAATAAAGCTCAGTACCAGAGTAATAAACCACGGCCTAAGCCAAAGAGGAGGCGCAACTACGAAGATATGACGTTTGATCGCTTTTTCAACATTCATATCCATATCCCGGGCACGGATTTCGAAGCTATATGCTCCCCTACCGAGAGCAAGGAACAGTTTTTGCGTATCATAGCTAAAATTTGACCAAGGGCCGTTATTTAGACGAAAGGAATATTGAAGTAAGTCCGCTGGTGTTTCATTAAGATAATCCGAACCTGCCCATTTTATAAACAGATTTCCTTTTTCGGACACCTGTTTTGGAGCAATAATTATTTTTGTTTTCGGCGGAATGTTTTCCGGTATATAATGAATGGTCCGAAACACTTTTCTAACATACGTCCATTCTTTCGAAGTCAATGGGCCAAGGGCGCTTCTGTTCCAGGATGCCGAAGAATTATTAACCCAGATGGAACCGTCTTCTGTTTGATTCAGCATTCCTCCGTCCCTTTGGATCGTAATCGACTTCGGTAAAGCATAGGTCAACCAGGAATTGCCGTCAAATCTGCTTATCCCCTTTTCTGTACCTACCAAAACAGTGCCATCCATGAGAGGTAATATACTTAAGATGGTATTGCTTGCTAAGCCGTCATTGATAGTAAACTTACGCCATTTTTTCCCTTTCTCCGGCAAATAGAATAAACCCACTCCTTCATCCGCAGCCCATATTCCACCCTTCCTATCGCATTTAATTTCATCCAGCCAACCGCTTGCCAGGTCAGCCGGTTGGGTTATTTTGGTCCACGTTTTCCCGTCATATTTTTCTACAAAAATTCCGGCCGTCCAAATTGTGCCCTCTTTGTCTTGGGTAATACCCATTACGTCATTTCTACCTATGTCGCTATAGGTAAAGTGCTTTTTTGTAATTTCATTATTCGTATTCAATCGTATATTTAGGACCCCACCCAAGTAAGGCTTCCGTATTATGGTATCGAACGCTCCTATCCATAGAGTTCCGTCAGCCGCTTCGAAAATATTTCTATAATGGATGCTCATCCCTAATTGAGGGTAGATTTGTTTTTGCCATCGATGACCATCAAAAAAAGCGGTAGCCGCAACAGAATGATGGCTGCCTGCAGCCCATACCTGTCCTTTGGAGGTTGTAATCAACACTAATGGATTGTCGATCAATCCGTCTTCCGTCCCATATGAAACCCAGTTTTCGGTGGCGGTATCGTTCATAACTACTCGTTTATCCACAGAGATAAACCATCGTTTCCCGTCTAATGATTCCGTATGAAAGTTTAGATGTTTCAGGATCTCCCAGCGATTTCGAGAATAATCCAGACGGTATAAGGTATTATGTTTTCCTCCTATCCATACACTCCCATCTCTCGATTCCAAAAGCTGAATACGGGCTGCGGGTAAAGGGGTTTGATACGATGTATATTCACGCCATTGACCTTCAAAATAGGTAAAAAGACGTCGTATCCCACCGATCCATATTTTACCGTCTTTTGTTTGAATGATATCTTCATTGGTATCGTCGCCGCCAAACAGTTCGCTCAAGTAGAAGCGCGTCCATTTATTTTTTTTAGGGTCAAAAATATTTATCCCTCTATTTGCCTGGCTGGTTACAGACCATATTTTACCGTCATCCGCCAATAATAACCGTTGAGGCATCTCTTTTTCAATACCTTTTCCCTTATCCAGATTCCTCCAAATATTTATGGCTTTGGTGGGGTTGCTTCGTTTAACTCTTAATATTTCTTTACTTTCCAAAGCGAACCACACCTCATCATTATTTCCTTCACAAACAGAGACTACATTAAAGCCCAGAGGGAATTCACCGCTAAAATACAAGATTTTAACCTCAGGCATAATATTTTGCTTTTTTAAACCGATTCCCGGGATAGTATATAAAAAAGTTTTGGAGTCTTTAATGACAATAAGCCCTTTATCACTTGCCGCCCAAATGCTGCCATCGGAAAATTTTCTAACTTCGCTTATATATACTTTCCAATCGTTCTGTTTGGGGAAAACTTTTTCCCAAACTCCTTTTTTAAGTACCCACAGCCCGGACTCGAGTCCGCAATAAACGGTTTCATTCCCATCCGAGCACAGCGATAAAACGCGTTCTTCTCGGTGAGGTCCCGATAAGAAAAAAAACGACCAGTTATCCCCATCATAACGCGCAACCGTTCCTCTTCCACCAAACCATAGCGTACCCTTCTCATCCTCAGTCATACATTCAAATTCATAATTGTCCATTTCTTTAAATCGTGTCCAGAATAAGATTTCATTCAGAGGGTCCTCTCTTTGTGGTCTGTAAGCCTGATACGAATAATTATCAATCGGGAATAATATCGTTATTAGAAAAAGATTAAGGAGAAGTCGAAACATAGATGAAACTTTTGATTTAGTCGAACTTTTAAATTGCATTCGAGGTCCATTCTCCTTGTTCTTAACTTGTATCAAACCACAAAAAATGGTTCTCTTGGTGAATCCATGGGCAAAAAATTTGAAAGATGGGCATCCATCTTCGAAATTTTGATTAACCCAACCAAAATAGTCGGAGAGAAAGATGCTCATCAAAACATTATTGATTAAGATAGAAAAGTTTTCTTCATTTGTCTATAGAAAAATTTGTTTGGTTGTACGGGATTTTAAAGAATGTAGTATCGTTTAAGTTTATCATCGCAAAAAAGCAAGGAAAAATATCCGATATGTTTAAGGCACTGGTCCACTTATAGTCCGGCACAAAAAGCGCGTTTGTCTCCAGTTGGGCAGAAGGGGCCGAGGTGTTCGGGATGAGTTGGGCCAACGAGAAATGGGTAGTAGAATAGGGTTCTGAAAAGCGATTATTTATGGTGTGGCAAGGATAGAACTTCCAAAACGCTGCTACATTTTTTTAGTTCGATCCGATTCGTCGGGAAGAATATCGCTTGAATTACGAGAGTAAAACGTATTTGAGAAATGCCCTTTGTGGTATTCAATAGAACCTCTGTGGAGAAAAGATTTGACGGGAAATAAGAGGCACACGAAGCACGCAAAGTACACAGAGAATAAAAAAGTCAGTTAAAAACCTTTGTGCTCTCTGTGTCCTTTGGGGTATTCAATAGAACCTCTGTGGAGAAAAGATTTTGACGGGAAATAAGAGGCACACGAAGCACGCAAAGTACACAAAGTATAAAAAAGTTTGATTAAAGCCTTTGTGCTCTCTGTGCCCTTTGTGGTATTCAATAGAACCTCTGTAAAGAAAAGATTTGACGGGAAATAAGAGGCACACGAAGCACGCAAAGTACACAAAGTATAAAAAAGTCAGTTAAAAACCTTTGTGCTCTCTGTGCCCTTTGTGGTATTCAATAGAACCTCTGTGGATAAAAGATTTGACGGGAAATAAAAGGCACACGAAGCACGCAAAGTACACAAAGTATAAAAAAGTTTGATTAAAGCCTTTGTGCTCTTTGTGATATTCAATAGAACCTCTGTGGAGAAAAGGATTGACGGTTGAACCTAAAAAAAAAGAGTCAATTCAATTGACTCTTATCCGTAGATCGCCTTTTCATTACATTTGCAAACCGGCACTACATGCTCCACAAAATGATAGGCACCCGGTTTTTCAGAAGCAACCATGTCTACGGTCTTCACATAGGTATAAAATTCACCGCAGACAGGGCATGATTTGCCATGTTTAGCCAGTTTCATCGTTTTGCTGGCAAAATCCTGTTTCTTGGCCATTTACCCTCCAATCTCTTGTTCATTTTTTAAACGGTGGATCGCTTCAGCCATTAACTGACTATAAGCCATCAATCGTTCTTTATCTTCAAAATTAAATTGATTTTCTTCTTTATGTTCCAGACTAACCATTCCCAGAGCCCGATCATCCACCTGGAAAGGCACCGCTAAAAAAGAACGCAGGGAATAATTTGTTCTTTCCTGACGGGTAAATCTGGGAATAAAGTACTCCCCTTTATCAATATTATCGATTAAATAGGGTTTATTTTTCATAATCACCCAACCACTCAGCCCTTCGTCCAGGGCAAATTCGAACCCGGTTTTAAACGTATCATCCACGCCCACGGCCTTTACAATGCGGGCCGCCTCTTCATTCTTCCGTAAAGCAATGGTCATGCGCGACGCTTCAAACTGCTCAATGATAAATTCACTGTAAACTTCAATGCAACCATCGATATTGTTCTGGGCATTGAGTCTTTGGGCCAACTGCAGTTTTTGTTTGATATCAATAAAACTCTCTTCCAATCCTGCCGTTTTGATGGCCTGATCCAGAACCTTCTTTACCTCTTTGTTTACCGTTTCCAAAATTCCGGTTTCATCCGTATTGAAAAAATTTGCAGAAGCCGCATCAAAGACCCAGTACAGCTTTTCTTCGTTTCCGACAACTGTTTTAAAAGCCAGAAAAGCCCGGGGTTTATACGACTGTTGATCATAGAAAGGCACAGACTTACTGGCCAGTTCCAGATTATTCTCAATCAGAATCCCTGCTTTTGCATCAATGAGTTCAAAAAACGGACTTTCGGCCGGGGGCATCTTCCATTCCACTTCCGACTGAATACTTTTATGGATAATTTTTAAAATCCCTTTGCCGTCAAAATAGAAAAGATACCCATTATGAGGAAGAATAAAATTCCATAGAATATCGAACTGGTTTTTTAAAAATTCAACATATCGCTCGTCATTTTGAATGATCAGGTCCAAACTGAATAATCGTATGTCAAAGAGCGCTTGTTTCTTGAGCATCAACATTCTGGCCTGAGGGTCTTCTTCCTGCCTTTCATCCTCTTCCTGCTCTTCGGTGCTCTCTTTCCACATAATATAAAGATCATATCCGATAGCTCCTACAATCAACAGCCGCACCACAATGGCCGCAATCGTTCCCAAGAACTCAAATCGGATAAAAACACCCAGGATAACCAGAATAAAAATACGTATAAATCTTGCCACGGATATTCTATCCTCAAAAGGTGACAAAAGTAAAGATAAAGCAGTCTAAAAACAAATTTTTATGTTAAGGTTGTTGTTGCCTTTCCTGCCCTACCAGCTTTATTTTACTTTCATCGACCGGAAGAGGTGGATTCTTGAGGGAATCTTCTGAAATTTTATCCACAGAAGACATAGCAGTCTGGTTCTCAATCGGTTTCCCTTTTACCGGTAGAGAGAATTGCCGGACATTACTCATCGTAGAATGCGAAACGGAGTTTTGCCCATCCGGGGGAGTGGACAACTGGCTGAAAAAGAAAAAGGTGACTGCCGCCACTACAACGGCACCGGAAAAGCCAAAAGACATTTTCCGGATGGGCAAACCCTTTTCCGGGATATTTTGACTATCATCCATGATTCGGGTTCTCAATTGAGAATCAAAATCAGCGGAAACCTGAACCGTCTGTGCCCTGCGCAGACGTTGGGTAAGATATTCCACATCACTGAAAACTTTACGGCAATCGGGGCATTGCTGCAGATGCGCTTCTACCTGAAACCGATCCTGTTCATTTAAAGCATGGTCCACATATTCGGACAACATCCTTTTTGCTGTGTCGCAAGACATCATAGGCTACACACTCCATACGCTAATTGAACTTGATTAAGGTTCTTCAACTAAGTCCTTTAAATCCTTTTGTAAACGTAAACGTGCCCGATTGACTCGTGATTTCACTGTACCCAGTGGAATATGGACAATCTCGGCAATTTCTTCATATGAGAAACCCTGTATATCGCGCAAGATGATGACTTCTTTAAACTTGGGCGATAATTTATCAATTGCATCCTGGATAATTTTATCCGTTATATCCGAATTGGTCAACGTATCGGGACCAAATTCCGTGTCCGCAATATCATAATCCTTTTCAGTAGACATATAGTGACTGATGGAAAATAATTTACGGCGGTTCCTTCTGCGTAATTCGGTTTTCGCTAAATTACCGGCAATGGTATAGATCCAGGTCGAAAATTTTGCTATCTCACGATAGTAATGTTTATTTTTATAGAGCCGATAAAATGTTTCCTGCACCACGTCTTCAGCATCCGTATGATTTCCCAAAAAGCGGAAAACGAAATTGAGTAAAGGCTCCTTATATCTCTTTACGAGTAAATCAAATGCGTAATTGTCTCCATTCTGAAAACGCTTGATAAGTTGTTCATCACTGACTTCTTTATCGAGCTTTACTTCGCTTTCAATATCATTCATAAAATTATAAACGCTTTTTTAACCCTGGTTTTTGGGAATTAGTTCCCCTTTTTTCACAAATAAAATAATAGTTTCCATTAAATCCTGCAAATTTTATAACAAAGAAGCTGTAAAACCGACTCAGCATTAACGGAAGAGCTTTTAATCTGTATATCCAGCGCATTCATAAAACCGATAATCCGCTCGATTTGTAAGTTATTAAAATTTTGTAACGTTACAAATAGTTCTCTGCTTTGAAATTCACGCAGATGCATTTCTGCAGAAATCTGTTTCGGATTCATCCCGCGCTGACGCAATGATCCGGCAATGAGAACCCGTCGGAAGAAGGTGAACAAAACCGAAATGATGTTGGATAAATCATGTCCGCTTTCCGTCAGATTTTTACTGATTTTCAGGCTGCCGCTGAGATCCCGTTTCGCAAGTGCCTTTTGCAGGGCGAAAATATTCGCATCCTTGGTCAGTCCTGTAATCTTTATAACATCCTCTACCGTGATAACGGACCGATCATTTTTGTAATTAATAATCTTCTGGATCTCCTGCTGCAAATTCAACAAACTGGATCCGATATGATCCACCAGCATATGGGCCGCCTGCTGTTCGATTTCGATCCGTTCGCTTTTAAAATGATTTACGAGCCAGTCTGCCATTTTATATTCCGGTACGGGCTTGCAGGGAATGATCCGGGCAAAACGCTTAATATCCGAAAATATCCTGGCCCGACCCTCCTGCATTGCGCTCAACACCAGGCAGGTAGTTTTTTGGGGATGCTCCAGATATTTGATCAGAGCATCGGGATCGGTAATTTTCATTTTGTCAAACTCGCGGACAATGACCAGTTTATAGGCCGAGAGCATGGGATAGACCATCGCTGCGGACAATACATCCGACAACGTATTTTCGGTGCCGTATAAAATCGACAAATTTAAATCTTTGCCGGATTTATCGGGAAATATTTTTGCTGTGATTGCATCGATGAACCGGTCATGAAAAAATTTTTCCGTACCGATTAAGTAGTATAGACCGTCGATTTTATCGGCCTGAATATTTTTTATAGCCGCAGATAAAGAAAGTTCAGCCACGTTCTGCTCTTTCCAGATAGCGATTAAACTGTTTATTCAAAATAATGCCGATCGCGATAACAACCAGCCATTGAAAAACGGCCGTACTCAGACTGAATGTTTGAAACGGATCCCACCAGGAAGCCGGAGACCATTGGATCGACTGCCAGAACCACCAACCCAACATAAGGACAAATTCGATGGGAATCACTATATAAAATAATATCCTGAAGACCCATTCGTATCCTTTCAGGTTGCTTTCCGGCTTCAGCCAATCTCTTACAAAACGACCTACCCCGATTCTAAGTACTAAATAGGTGAAAAAAGCTCCGCTTAGAATCAATCCCACTCCCCAGGCCCAGTCTTGATTATTAAAAAAATTCAATGATACGGCCGAAGGCGCTCCCAAGATAAAGGTAACCGATGTAATTAAAATGACCGATTTTTTTCGTGACCAGCCGAAGTCCATAAATAGCCGCACCGCCAATTCGATCATCGAGATCAGGCTGGATAGAGCCGCAAAGAAAAGGGCCAGGAAAAAAACAGCCGCAAAAATCATTCCCCCTTCCATTTTAGAGAAAAGCTGCGGAATCGCAATAAAAGCCAAACCCTGATTGCCCGAATCCAGGGCCCGGTGAGCTGCGGGCAGGCTGGCACTAAGGGCAAAAACCGTGGGAATAACCGCCAGACCGGCAAAAATAGAAGCCAGATCATTGCCGACTCCGGCCCATATGGAATTACTTACGATCTTTTCTTTCTCCCGGGCGTAAATGGCGTAGGTCAGTAACAAACCCCAGCCGGCTCCGGTGGACCATGCCGACTGGGACAGGGCATCCAGCCAAAGCTTGTAGTTGGCAAATTTATGTCCTTCGATGGAAAAAAAATAGTGCATTCCCTTTGCGGATCCCGGCAGAGAAAGCGCTTCCAGAGCGGATATAATTAAAAGGATGAAGAGCAGGGGAACGATTACCTTGGAAAAACGCTCGATTCCTTTCACAATTCCTTTGTAAATAATATAACCGCCGATGGAAATCGCAATCAAATGATAGAGAAGCGGCTGAAAAACAGAGGCGGTATAACTTTGCCAATAAGCCTGATGATTTAAATGAAAAAGCTGACCGCTCACGGAAAGTACAAAATACTTTAGACTCCAGCCGGTTACTACGGAATAGTAAAATAAGATCGCGGTGGTACAGAAAGCCACAAACCAACCCATCCAGGCATAGCCGCTTCCCAAAGCTTTGCTGAACGCCCCGATTACCCCGGCTCTAACCTTTTTACCCACAGAAAATTCGACGATTAAGAGAGGAACGGACCAGAGAAATAAAAACAGTAGCCAGGGTATTAAAAACGTACCCCCGTACTGACCGGCCAGTCGTGGAAAACGCCAGATATTTCCGGCACCGATCGCCATACCTATGGTGGCCGCGATTAAACCAAAGCGCGAAGTAAAGGATTCTTTAACCCGATTCATACTTATACCCAAAAATAGAAGATTAATCCGCTAATCGCTACCGCTGCACAATAATAGCCGAACCATTGTAACTTCCCTTTTTTAACCACTTCCAATAACCACTTAATCGCCAAATAGCCGAAGAAGAAGGCTGCAATCGTGCCGGCAGTCAAATCGATCATCTCTGTCGAAGTGGGAGGCGTCCGCATCAAATCACCGACCTGTAAAACCACGGCACCCAAAATAGCCGGAATGGACATTAAAAAAGAGAATTTTGCCACCTCCTGCCGCTCCAGTCCGAAGGCCATTCCGGTAAAAATGGTGCTGCCGCTGCGTGATACTCCGGGGATAATGGCAATGGCCTGAGCAATACCGATAATAAACGTATTTCCGTAATTAAATTCTTTCTTGCGATAGCTTAAAAACTGGGTAACAATCATAATGAAGGCCGTAAATAACAGGGCGATTAACACTACCAGAATATCACTGAACAGACGCTCTGCATAATCCTTTAAAAACAATCCTACGAAACCGGCCGGTATGGTTGCAACAATAATATACAAATCCCATCTTAAATATTTTAGATATTCCGGGGCCGTACTTTTTTCTACCCACACCTTATAGGGTGCTTGGAGCATCCAGAGGAGCTCCTTACGAAACACGACAAATATTGAAAGGAGCGTACCGAAATGAACAAACACTTCGAAAGCGATTCCCTGCTGATGAAAATGAAGTAACTTCTCGAAAAGAACGAGATGGCCCGAGCTGGAGATCGGTAAAAATTCCGCCATTCCTTGCACAAATCCTAAAAATATCGCCTTCCATAAGTGTAACATACTTGCTCCTTGTATATTTAAATTATTTGAAGAGGATAAGGCTCCGTATTTTTATATCCTCTTTCACCGATTTCGTGATACTTTTTTAAAGAATTTAAAGAACAGAATATATTTATTTTTACGGGAATTAACAATAAAATTAAAGGCAGAGTCTCGGGGGAATAAAAATAGAGCCCTATATTGATTTTATCATTGGAAAGCATTAACTTAAAGTTTACATAAAAAGCAGGAAATCAGGCAGTTACCCTGTATCTTTTGGCTGGCCCATGCATCAAAAATTTAGTCAGTTTGAGCAGGATTCGGAAACAAGTAAAATAGGAGGTTAAGCTTGAATACTGCAGCACAGCCAAAAATCATTGTTTTTTCGACACCGACCTGTCCCCATTGTAATGCAGCCAAACGGTATTTTCGGGAGAAAAAATTCCGCTTTCGGGATATTGATGTATCCAGAGATCATAAGGCAGCCATGGATATGCAGCGTCGTACGGGGCAAAGTGGTGTTCCCGTGATTTTGATAAATAACCGTCCAATCGTTGGATTTGACAAACCAAAAATAAATCGTTTATTAGGTATAAAATAAGGAGGTCAAAGTGAAGATTAAACCTTTAGATGACCGGGTACTCGTTGAACAAATTGAAGAAGAAGAGGCAAAAGTCGGGTCGATTATCATTCCTGATACGGCCAAGGAAAAACCCCGTATGGCCAAAGTGATTGCGGTCGGTACGGATGAAGATCTCCAGGAACACGTTAAGGTCGGGGATAAAATCATCTATTCCAAATATTCCGGAGATGAAATTAAAGTAGACGACAAGGAATACCTTATTGTACAGCGTGGTGATATCCTCGCTATTGTCGGTTAGAGAGGCTCCTCTTTGAATAAAAGAAGGCGACTGTAGTCGCCTTTTTTTATTTCTCCTTCATGGTAGTGACTCCATCCCAATCCATGGGTGGAGGCTTCAGACGAAAATCCATACAACGCTGTTTGTACAGAGCAGAAGGCGGGTCATCCGGTACCAGCTTTAAACATTTCTCAAAAAGACTATAGGCCTCATTCCATTTCTGTTTACGGTAGGCGCGGATACCCTGTTCGTAAATATCCAACATTTCCAGAAAACCTTCGCTAAATTTGGTCTCTTTTTCAGCTAACAATTCGTATACTGCAATCGGTTTCTTTTTGCCCTTTACCCGAATCAGGTCCAGAGAGCGGGTATAGAATTCGTCTTTCACGATACGCTGCGTAAACTCACTAATCATGATATAGGTTCCGTAAAACTTATTGGCGCCTTCCAGGCGGGAACCGAGATTCACATGATCCCCCATAACCGTATAATCGAATACATCTCTCGAGCCCATATTGCCGACAATCACCTCCCCGGTATTAATACCGATGCGCGCCCGTAGTTCCGGTCGACCCTCTTCGCGCCATTTGTTGCGCATCTCTTTAAGCTTCTTCTGCATTTCCAGGGCGGCAATACAAGCATACCTGGCGTGATGTTCATAAGCAACGGGGACACCGAATTCGGCCATGATGGCATCCCCTTCATATTTATCAATAATGCCTTTATGCTCTAAAATAATATCGGTCATAGCCGTCAAATATTCATTAAGCAGCATAACCAGTTCCCGTGGTTCGAGGGATTCGGAGATGGTCGTGAACCCGGCTACATCCGAAAACAAAACCGTGATTTCGCGTTCCTCACCGCCCAAAGACAGATTTTCGGGCTTGCTCATAATTTCCTGAATAACCGATTCCGGAACATAATAGGCAAAAGCGCCGCGCAGAACTTTCTTTTCCTCCTGAGTCAACAGATACTGGTACAAGGTATAGCCGATAAAATTAAAAAGGATGGCCAGTAAGGGTGCGGAAAGTGGCAAGACCAGCTGCTCATCGATAAAAGCCCAGAAAAAGGCTATAATGTACAATCCGACCAATAATACAATGGACAGGCCGGCCCACAAAGTTCCTATTTGCCGACTGATCAGCAAGACCAATAGGCTTAGAATAACCAATAAGGCAATAAATTCCGGATTGGACAATCCTCTTAAATACCGATCATTTAAAATGGTCTCGATCGTATTGGCATGAATTTCAACTCCCGGCATTTCTGTTTTTACTTTTTGGGAATCCTGGCCCATATATTCCAGAAAAGGGGTCGGAAAATTATCATGTAATTCCTGCATGGTCGAACCGATAAGAACGATTTTATCTTTTAATTTGCCGCTGTAAAGCAATCCCGGCGGTAAACCCAGAGTGGAATCACCCGGATCATCAAAAGCATCCATATCGTATTCATCTCTCAAATCAAATTCGCTGTCATCCAAAACATTATCGAAGGAATAGTACTGAAAAGAACCGGCATGCCCGACATAATTTATCAGCATGCCGTATTCGTCATATTTCGGAATGACGTGCTTTCCCAGGTAAAAATTATTGGCATCTTCCCCCTGCCTGAACTTCCGGTCCCTATATTGATACACATGAATAACCTCCGCTGCCAGGGAAGGATACAGAGAATCATTGGCAAACTCCAGCACAGGATAGCGTCTGTAAAAACCGTCTAAATCCGCTTCTAAAGCAGCCAGTCCCCAATGAGTCCGCGGCGTTAGAAATTTTTCATAAGGAGGGATAACCGTATAGTACGATAATTTCGATTGTGTGTGTAAAATCTTACCGGTTAGAACAATATTGTCGTACTTATTCAGTACCGCGGTAAAACGATCGTCCTCTTTCGCGCCGAACCGGTCGGGTTGATCAAAGATTACATCGATTCCTATAGCGGCCACTCCCGCCTTTTCCAGATTTTCAATCACATGGGCAAAATATGAGCGGGGCCAGGGCCAACGGGCCGGTGTGGATTCATCCGATTGATCATCAATGGCCAGAATTACCACAGGTGATTCTTTGATATCCAGGGGTCCGCGAAATGAAAACCGCCAATCCAGACTCTTAAGATCAACCGTCTGGAAAATACTGATGTAATTGAGTACCAAAGCGAGTAAAACGGCAACGACAAAAATGGAAAACAATACTCCTGGTTTTGCTTTGGGCTTGGTGAATTTCATAATCAGATCCGAGTGTTAGTTTGCATGCTTTAGATACTAAAAAGAAACATCGTATCTTGTGCTTAATATGGTATCGTGCCAACTGTAGCGGTTACCAAAATCGATATAATCAAAGCGCACCGAAAAATTTCCGGCACGAGTATTTCTTAAATAGAGGCCGGCTGTATAATTTAGCCGGCTATAGTCCGAAACAATAAGGCCGGAGTTGGAAATTTTTTGATACGTCAGGTGAAAAAACGGTTTTAGATCTCCGTCCATAATAACCCTGGCAAAATTGTAATCCACGGCAAAGAAGGTCTTCTTAATTTTGGTACTGCGTTTAAAGGTACTTTTACCGAAATCATTGCCGGTCTGAGCATAGCTCACACGTGTTGTCAAAGGGAAAGAGAAACGATTGCGCAGGCCAAGGGTAAGTAAAGTGTATTCCAATTGATTGGCGTCATAAACAGCATCGTCACGCATAAATTTTGTAACGCTGAATGTCGCGATATTTTTAACGGAACCGGCCGCAAAATTGTAGCTCGAAGAGAGTCCCATTCGTTGTGTCCGGTTATCTTCTACTAAAAATATGGTCGAATCCGGAGAAATATCATTTTCCGCCAATCCGTTCAAACGGGACTGGTTTCCATAAGAAAGGGTAACGCTGGGCAGCGTGTTAAAAGGAAAGTAAGAAATCGCTCCCCCGATTTCCGTGTTTCTGGTCTTGGCATCTCCCTGAGAAAGATTCTCATGATAATTTTTAAAATACAAATTAAGAAAAATCTGGTTATTCAGCATGCGTACATTGTCGGTAATAAAGAGGCCTTTAATATCCCGTAACAGGTAGGGATTGCCCGGCGTGGTAAATTCAGGATCGATCCCTTTGTAAAGAGCTCTCAGGGAATGGTTAAAATACCGAAAACGGGCCTCCGCCTGCCAGCCGACACTGGGGATAGGAGATAGACCCTGGGTGAGAGTCAAAAATCCGGTTTTATCCATCAGGTTTACAAACTTCTGCGCAGCATCCCGATCCGAACCCGTTAAATCATAGCGGTCGGCCAGAGAGTCGAAATCAATTTTTCCCACAGCATCTTCATTTTTAATACTGGCCTGGAAACTGCCTTTAAAGACAATCCTGTTATTGTCCAGATTCAGGCTGACGGCTGTTCCCATGACCAATTTCTCTTTCGGGTTGCTCCCGTAGGCAATGGAATGGATATCATCCCTGGCGTTTAACAAATCCAATGCCCAGGTAAAATGGCTGCCGAAGTTAAACTGGGGACGGAAACTAATGAATTTCTGTTTGTACGTTCCATATTGGGATATTTTACCGGTCGAATCCAATTTTCCTTCCACAGCTCTGTAAGTTTCCCCATATCCGTAGTCGAAGTTGAAAAAGCGGGTCATAAAGCCGACATTGAGACCGCGAACCCTTTTACCCCAAAAGGACAAAGGATCAATATCCCTGCTGAAATCCCCAGCTCGTAAGTAGATATTGCTTCGAGGTGAAAAATTATAGCGTACAAACAGACTATACTTATTAACCGGCTGGCGGCTATAGGATTCTTCGGAACTGACCAGGGTCTGAGCACCAAAATCAAATTTTTTGTAACCTGCAGCAAAATTTAAACCGCCCCGGTAATAATTTTGTGAATGATTGGCTATGGTCTGCAAACGGTTATCTACAAAGATCGAAGTCCGTGAATTGAATCCTTTCTTCCGCGAAGGTCTCGCCGTAATCCTGAATGACACTTCTTTGGTGGCTACAATTTTACCGTTGGAATCATACATTTTGAATTCAATATTGTGTAGTCCGCTGCGAATCGTCCCGGGTGAGAAGCTCAGCAAATGGTCATCCCGTTGTAATAAACGGGAAACATCTACTCCGCCGATATATAATTTATATTGATAATTTTCGGGATGCTCTACTTCCAGGGGAACAGAAAAAGCGATCAATAATTCATCGGAAGGAATAACGGCATTGGGCTCCGGGCTTAAAAGAAGCACCGGGATCTGATTCGAAGCTATCTTGCCTCCCGCGGATTTGGAAGGTAAGATTTGAACTTGAAAGGGATGATCCTGGGGATCGTTTTCAGGCAGATAATGTACCCGGCCGGCAGCATCCTGGTAAGCGAAGTAGTATTGGAAATTCCCGGGATGAAACTGAGTCGTGGAAATATCCGCATAAAGAACCAAACCTTCACGTTTCAGATGCATTGAACGAAAATTTTGTTCGCTCTGCATGCGGTAGAAAAGCATCGGCTCATAGAGAGTTATTTGATTATTCATGCTGTTCACTTCCAGATGCAGTGCTTCACCCATCACTACCGGCGCCGGGACATCATGAAATATATTTCCGGCATAGGCAAACCGATTACCCCCACATATCAAACCGATTAAAATGATGATCGATATAAATTTTTTCATATATATCTCCCGAAGTATTCTCGATTTTATTAAAGTGCTGTTATGGAGACTACTTCCTTTTCACCTTGAATTTTAGAGATTTGGTTTGACCCTTATCGTTCTGAAATTCAAACTGGAATTCATCGATCTTGGTCTCTTCTTCACCAAAAGTCGGTTTTTCACCCGGTTTGGTTTCACGCACGATCGGCTTGCTATTGGCGGAGCCTACATATCCTGTTTTACCCTTGCGCAACAAGGCCCAGCCTTTTTTTGTACTTATTTCCACTTCCCCTTCTTCACCAAAATACCAGGTAGCGCCTTTAAATTCCTGTTTGGTCCAAAAAGCGGTTCCTTTTACCGAAGCCACCGACGTAGGTGTCGTCACCCGGAAGCGGCCTCTTTTCTGCTTCGTGATTTTGCAGAAGATGGTTCCCACCTCCAGAAACACATTTTTGGCTATGGTCTGTTTTTCTCTTTTGCCATGAAAAGTACAGGAAGAATTGGGGCGAACCCTGACCAAACTGCGATCCTCAATGAAAATGACCGCTGCATAACTTTTTGTCCTGGTTATGATTTTGGTGTTGGTGTAAATTTTGGTTCCTCTTTTGGCTTTTATTTTTTTCGAATGTTTACCATATTGTACGGTAACGGATCCCCTGGCCTTCAAAACAATGGCGATCGGTTTGGAAGCAGCAAACAAATCGCTTAATAAAAAAAGAAGACTGAATATCAAAATATAACTATATGTTCGTTTCATTTTTTCACTCCTAATAGCTACTGGATGGAAGAACGACATCATAAACTTCAACCTTCCGGTCTCGATAGTCGCGGATCTTTTGATAAAGTTCCTGAATATCGATCCGCTGGCCGTTTAACATAATGGACCGGATATCAAAGCCGGTCAGGCGATCCTTAATAACTTTTGCTTTCTCACCGAGAAGGTCTTGTAAAAAGGATAACAAATCCTGTTTGGAAAGCGCATTTTGAGATAAACCCTGATTCGCGGGATCACTGAGTTTGAATTCCCAAACTTCACTGTTAATGCGCTCTATCCCGGAGGAAGTATGCACAAACATGCGCACCATCCAGTAATAAGTTTTACCGAACTCAAGCGGAATCGCACCGCTGCCCTGCGGATACATAGCCGATAATCCGCTGAGATGTTCCGACTCCCAGTTGGGAACGGAACCCAGGACATCGTCTAAAGATTGCAACATAGGTTTTTTTTCGAATACGACTACCTGATATTCCTCTCCATTGCCGTTCCACTGAAATATTGGAAATTCGGTATAAACCGGATGGGCCAGTCCACTACCGGCATTGCCGCCCGGAGAGACTAATTGGATATAGCTTGGATTGGTGGCTGCCAGGAAGGTCACTTCACGGAAATCAACCGTAGAGCCATCCACGTCATTAAATAGGGTGGCACTTAATTTGTAGACCCCAAAAGGTGCTTTTCCCGACGATAATACCTTTTCCTGTAAACCCTCGATTTCATCACCCAACTTGCTTTCTTTCATGTGGATACGGGTGGAGGGGTCTCCGGGATGGAGATAGAAAGAATTATTGACCAATTCCACATTATTCGTTTCATAAACGGTACCGGCAGGATCGGCCGGTATGGCAAAGGAATCCGATTCCGAATAAGCCAGTAAATCCTGGTCTTTCCAAACCTGAAGAAGCAAGTGGCAACGCGGAAACCCACGGTTCGTATTCTTGATGATTTGCAAGCTGAAGAGTTCTTCGGCTGTCCCTAATTGTTGCAGATCGAGGTCCGAAATAAAAAGAACCTGCAATTTCTCTTCATCCAACACTTGCAGATTAAGTGTCAGATCCTGGGCAAAGGTCTTTAGCCCCAGGCCCAGAGCGAAAATTAACATTAACGTTAATGGTGTTCGTTTCATGCTAAACCTCCCCGTTAAATCAGATTTCCCTGAATCTGAAGTAAAATATGTAAATCTCAGAGAAAAATAAAGCTTTATTTTTAACTTAGAGCAAATCTTCAATGATCCCTGTAACCAGAGACAGGAATTTTTCTTTTACCAGATTAGCAGTGTCCGTCACTTCGGTATGGGAAAGTTTTCTGGCGCTGATCCCGGTGGCATAATTCGTAATACAGGATATACCGATGGTCTTCATCTTTCCGTGAACGGCAACAATCACTTCCGGAACGGTAGACATACTGGCGGCATCACCACCGAATTTACGGATCATTTTTACTTCGGCCGCTGTTTCATAACTCGGCCCGCTTGAGACCCATAAGACGCCTCGTTTCAAAGCGATATTCCGCTTCAGGGCGATTTTTTCGATCCGTTCGAAAAATTCAGCCGTATACGCATCGGACATATCCGGAAATCTTGGTTCACCGAATTCCAATTTGCCTTTTAATGGATTATCGAACAAAAAATTGACTTGGTCGGTGATTAACATCAAATCTCCGGGCTTAAAATACGGATTTATGCCCCCTGCGGCGTTAGTTACCATTAAAATCGGTATTTTTAAGGCCTGCATGATGCGAACTACAAAGGTAACATCCTGAATCGGGTACCCTTCATAGAAGTGAGTACGACCCTGAACAGCCAGCAAAGGAACTCCGGCATGGCTGCCAAACACTAAAAAACCCTGGTGACCGATAACGGTAGAACGGGGATAATGAGGGATTTTACTGGTAGGAATTTTAACTTTATGTTCCAGGGTATCGGCGAAGGCTCCCAGTCCGCTGCCTAAGATAATACCGCTGCGCGGTTTCATATCCGTATAACTTCGGATATACCGGACGGCTTCTGAAAGCTTCTTTTGTCCCGAGGTTTGCATACGTTAAACTCTTCTAATAGATTTTCATTTGAAAGGGCAGGAGTGCCAGGGGTTTATTCTGAATTTGTTCTATGAAATGCGAAAAGCGAGCGAATGCATTTCCGGAGGCAGAGGTCAGGACCTGTAAATTGGATAGTACTTCCCGGAACATCGAACGCCTGCGCGGATAATAGACAAGGCGGACGGATTGGCTGCTATCGATATGGGCCATTTTTTTAGCTGCCTGCAAGGCGCTATAGAAATAACCGGTCCGGTCAAATAGACCGTTCCGAGCCGCTTCCCTGCCCGTCCATACCCTGCCCCGGGCCAGATGATCCACGGCTTCGAAAGTCATTCCCCTGGATTCCGCAACCCTTTGAACAAACTCCCTGTAAAAATCTGTAATCAATGCCTGCATCATCCGCTCTTCTTCACCATCCCAGGGTTGCAGCACAGAAAACAGGTCCGCATGGCGTCCCTTTTGAACCGCTTCACTATTTAAATCCAGTTTATCATACAGATTTTTAAAACTGAATTTTCCGGCAAATATACCGATGGAACCAACCAGGCTGTTGGGAGCTGCAATCATGGTATCGGCCGCCATACTCAGAAAATAACCTCCGGAGGCCCCGTAATCCGACACGGAAGCGATAATCGGTTTTTTACGGGAGGCCTCCTTTATAGCATGCCAGATATTTTGGGATGCGCTGGCTGAACCGCCGGGACTGTCGATCCGTAAGATGATAGCTTTAATGGATCTGGAACGGGCTGCCCGTTTAATATTACTGATCGTGGACGCGGAACCCATTACACGGCCAAGCAAGGGCACATTGGAATCACTCCCGCCGGCAATGATTCCCACACAATTCACAACAGCAATACGGCTTTTATTCCGGATTTTAAGCGAACTGGCCGGAACCCGGGCATATTCCTCAGCCGAAAGTTTTCGAATCTTGTCATCCTTCTTTTTAAATAAAGCAACAACATCTTCCGAAAATCCGAGTTGATCCACGAGCCCTGCCTTAAGAGCGCCTTGACCGCTAAATCCGCTCTGATGTTGAATGAGTCTATCCGCCTCCGTTTCAGAGATATGCCGCGCTTCGGAAATAGCTTGTACAAGTTCACTATAGAACTGACTGATTATATCTTCGAGGACCTCTTTTTGTGCGGGAGACATTGTGTTACGCGTATAGGAATCCGGTGCATTTTTATATTTACCGATATGGACAAACTGGGCCTGAACTCCGAAGCGTTTGAAGAAATCTTTGTAAAACGTGACTTCGGAACGAATACCCGTTAAAAAAAGATTCGCCGCAGGGGGCATAAAAATAGAATCACATGCTGTAGCCAGATAATAATCTTTGGTCAGGGCTACATCCGGTCCAAGGAAAGCATACACTTTTTTACCGCTCTTTCGGAATTCACCAATCAAAAAACGCAGTTCCTGCAGCTTGGCATAACCCGTTTCCAACATACCGATTTCGAAAACAACGCCCTTCACGCGTTTATCGATGCGAGCCTTCTCCAGATCGTCCCGAATCTTTTTCAGGTCTAATTCCGATTCCCCCAGGGCTTCCGAAATAGGGTCCGGAGGAAGATATTCGGATAAAGTTCCGCTTAAACGAATGCTCAGATAGGCGTGGGAGGGCACAACGGGTTCATTACTGAACAAACTGCTTAACACAATATACCCGGCAAAAATCAGCAATGAAAAGACAATAATAATACCTATGAACCATTTTAAAAATGTTTTCATCCGTATTCCTTTTTAATGAATCAGAGAGATTAATACACCGGCTATGGTTGCCGTCATAAAGGTGGCCAGAGAGCCTCCCAGCACGGCCTTCAAACCGAATTTGGCCAGATCACTGCGCCGCGAAGGAGCAATACCCCCGATACCGCCGATCTGGATAGCAATGGATGAAAAATTAGCGAATCCGCATAAGGCATAGGTGGAAATAATGATGGCTTTTTCTCCGATAATATGCAGGGGAATTATCTCGGATAATTTTAAATAGGCAATAAATTCATTCAAAACGACTTTCTGGCCGATCAGTGAACCGACTGTTATTGCATCATGCCAGGGCACGCCAATTACCCAGGCAATGGGACTCAGCATCCATCCCAAGAGCATCTCCAACGTAATCGGCTGCCCGTTGGAAGTAATGCCCAGCCAGTCGGTTGCCACTCCGGTAATGATCCAGTTGGACATGGCTATCAGAGCAATAAAGGCCAGCAACATGGCGGCAACATTCAGCGCCAGTTTCAACCCATCGGCTGCACCGGTGGCAGCGGCTTCGATTACATTGGAAGCCGTCTTTTCCACTTCCACTTTTACCTTACCCATAGTGATGGATTGTTCGGTTTCGGGTACCAGAATTTTAGCAATCACGATAGTAGCCGGTGCAGCCATAATACTGGCCGAGAGTAAATGTTTGGCATAAAATAATTGTTGCGCCGGATCGGTTCCCCCCAGCAACCCCACATAAGCGGCCAGCACACCACCGGCAATCGTGGCCATACCTCCAATCATTAAAGTAAGCAACTCGGATTTAGTCATGGGTTCAACATAAGGCCGGACGACCAGAGGAGCTTCCGTCTGACCGATAAAGACATTCGCCGCCACAGAAATGGATTCCGCTCCGCTGACTTTCATGGCTTTGGCCATAACCCAGGCCATACCCTGAACAATTTTCTGCATAATACCCAGATGGTAGAGAACCGACATCAGTGAAGAAAAGAAGATAATCGTAGGTAAAACCTGAAAGGCAAAGATGAAACCGGCAGAAGCCTGCAGATTTTTAGGGAACGCTTTAGCGAACAGGGTCTGATCGGCCAGAGCGCCAAACACAAATTTAGCCCCGTCAAACGTAAAAGAAATGATTTTTACAAAAAAACTGGCAATCCAATCGAAGAAGGTAGCCCCCCAGGGAGTCAATAGAACAAAAATAGCAAATACCAACTGTAACCCGATTCCTATTCCTACCTGATCCCAGCGAATCTTTCTTTTATTATTGGAAAAAAGAAAAGCAATGGCAATCAATACAAACAGACCGAATACTCCGAAAGCAATATCTTTCATTCTTTAGTTGTCTCCTCTTCATCTTCTTTGGGCGGTTCGAAACAATTTCTACACCTCGCTTCATAGATATCTCCGGCACCCACGATAACCGTATCTTTATCCGGGGTCAATCGCTGGGTGTGATTGGCCGGATTCCCGCAAATAGCACAAATCGCATGCGTTTTGGTAATATACTCGGCAATAGCCAGTAAGCGGGGAATGGGATCGAATGGTTTACCACGGTAATCCTGATCCAAACCGGCAACAATGACCCGCTTCCCCATATTTGCCAAAGTCTGACATACCTGAATCAGTGAATCGTCAAAAAACTGAGCTTCATCGATGCCCACAACCTGTGCTTCCAGGGCATATTGCAATATTTCCCGGGGTTTCTCGATCGGTCGCGATTTGATTTTTTGTCTATCATGAGATACGATCTCGGTGGTGCTATATCGATTATCTATTTTAGGTTTGAAAATTTCAACTTTCTGACGGGCGATGACCGCTCTACGCAAACGCCGGATGAGCTCTTCCGTTTTACCGCTGAACATACTGCCGCAGATCACCTCGATCCAGCCGGTATGTTGTTTAACAATATTCAACATCGATAGCATCACCTTTCTACTTTGAATCCTGCTTTTTCAACAGAGAGGAAATTTTTGTGGACAGCAGGTCAATGGCAACCATATTTTTGCCGCCACGGGGAATAATGATATCCGCATACCGTTTGGAGGGTTCGATAAATTGAAAATACATGGGACGCACGGTCTCGGTATACTGATGAATAATGGAATCCACGCTGCGCCCCCTTTCTTCGATATCCCTTTTCAAACGGCGAATAAAACAAATATCCGGGGCCGTATCCACGAAAACACGGATGTCCATTAACTCCCTTAACCGCGGCTCATTTAAGACCAAAATGCCTTCAAGCAAAATAATGGTGTGGGGGCCTACGGTTCGCGTTTCTTTCATTCGGCTGTGAGTTTTGTAATCATAGATAGGATGGGAAATGGATTGGCCGGCCAATAATTTTTCCATATGGTCTGCCAATAGTTCGTGATCGAATGCATCCGGGTGATCGAAATTTTTCCCTGTCCGTTCATCGAAGGGAATATCGGATAGATCCTTATAATAAGAATCTTCCTGCATCATAACCACTTTTTCCGAGCCGAGAGCCTGGATAATATTATTGGCCACTAAAGTTTTCCCGGAACCGGAAGCACCGGCAATCCCGATAAGAATTCCTTTTTTCATATTCTATCCAAGTTGTGAATCTTCAAATGCATGGGGTAAAAGATCTTTCAAAAGGTACGTTTTACTTTGCGTGCCATTACTTAAAATAACTTCCAGATCCGGAGCGTAGTCGTATAACAATTGTCGGCAGGCCCCACATGGAGGACAATACTGGCCATCACGGGCAGAGATCGCAATGGCTTTGAATTGGGTACTGCCTTCGGAGAGAGCTTTGGTTAAAGCGACACGCTCGGCGCAAATGGTCAGGCTGTAAGAACTGCTCTCCACATTACAGCCGGTAAAAATTTGTCCGTCAGCAGAAAGGAGGGCCGCACCGACCGGAAAGTGAGAGTACTTGGCCTGCGCAAATTTGCGTGCTTCTTTCGCTTCCGAAATCAACTGATCTTTATTATAATCGGTCATACTAATCCTGAATTTATTACTTTTTATGACTAGAACCAAGGGAAATGGCACCTCCTGTGCCATAAAAGATTAAAAGGGGAGGTCATCCGGTTCCATAGGTTCATCGGTAGGAGCTTCGGGCTCGGAAACACTTTCAGCCGGAGGCGCGGCGGTTCCTGCTTCCGATTTTGAGCCCAGTAACTGAATGTCATTGGCAATGACATCCGTACGGTATTTTTTCTGGCCGTTCTGATCTTCCCAGCTACTGGTCTGCAATCGACCCTCCACATAGACCTGACGACCTTTTTTCAAATACTCACCGGCAAATTCCGCCTGACGACCAAAAGTGCGTATACTGTGCCATTCGGTCTGGTCTGTCCAGTTACCGTCGGCATCCTTCGTACTGTGATTGGTCGCCAGCGAGAAATTAGCGATGGCTGTGCCACTAGGCGCATACCGCATATCGGGATCCTTCCCTAAACGCCCAATGAGAATAACCTTATTGACTGATCCTCTGCTCATACTCCCTCCTCCTAAAAGTTGGCTGGTAAAAGTTTAGAAATTTAAAATAAGAAAAGAAGACAATCAAAAATAAATAAAATTTTCTCAAAAACAAGTAAAAATATAAAATATTTTGCCGATCCGAAATATACTTCCCGGTTTAACCGGTTTTTTTTACTGATACAAATTGCGCCTATACCCGTTTCAATCTTCGGTTCTTTCTCTGGAACGATAATGAGAAATCACATCGCGGGTCGCTTGCTTAATGGTCCGGCCGGCATTTTTCAGCTCCCGACGTTTACGAAAAATGAAATAAACGCCCAGCAAGGCGGGGATAATAACATTCAATAAAAATATGAAAAAAGAGATCCCCACGGCAGCGGCGGCCGGAAAATGGTACTGGCTCAAAATCCAGGCTGCCAATCCTTCCCGCACGCCGAGTCCGGAGACCGAAATAGGAATGAGTCCGGCCCCCAATATAAAAATTACGGTCAGCCCTGAAATCAGCATATTCACTGCCGCTACTTCATTCAACAAAATATAGTATTGAAAGGTTATACAAATTAATATGGCGACAAAAAATAACGCGGTTTTGATCAACAACATGGAATAGACCACCTTCTTTTCCCTGAAGCGGTTTAAATAAGACAAATTCAGCAATCTGGGCAGGAACAGACTCAATACAAATAAAAAGACAGCTAGAAGTAACAGCTCTATGCGCGCCTTCTTATAAACCAGGGGAAGAACAAACAGAATCAGCATTACTTTTAAATAAGCTTCGAAATACTTTTCTATGCCAAAAGCCATTACCTGAGCACTCTTTTTACCCCGGAGCATGAAAATTTTTGTAATCTCTGCATGACCGCCCGGTATGATTAAGCGGAAAGTAAAACCGGCCAAAAATGCGGGCAGTAACTCTTTAATCCCCTGATGGGCGGAATGACTGTGAATCAGGAATCGCCATCTTCGATATTGAATAGCCAGATTTACCACCGAAATGAAAATGACGGCCAGCAGGGCCGGGAAGGAAAAAGAACTGAGAGTCTCAAATATTTTTTGGATATTTACCCGCTGCAGGATCCATAGAAACAGAGAAAGGCCCACTATATATTTAGCAACGAAAAGTAATTGTTCACGAAGCCGTGTTTTCATCCGTTTTCCTGTTATTTCCATTCATAAAGATGAAGGTAGCCGATAAAACCCAGAATCATTACATAAAAAGGATAAAGTAACATCATGAGCGGCAGATAGGGAATAAGCTCTTTATTCCTGAAAATTTTACAGCTTTTATGGAGTGCGACATACTCCAAAAGATACTTTCCCGCTAAAACGACTGCCCAGACGGTTAGCCAGGAACTGTTAAAAAGAGGTAATGTAAAAAACAGAGCATAGGCCAAAAAAAGAACAATCGAAAAGGCCGCAGATCGCCGACTCTTATCCAAAATTTTACTGTTCTTGCGTAATTGCTGATAAAAAATCTCCCGGCCTGTATCCGGGGGTTGCGTATATACAAAACTATCCGGATGTGCACAATACCTGATTTCGCCGGGACTCAGATCGCGCATGCGTTCTGTTAAATGAATATCGTCCCCGCTACGGAACCCGGTTAAAGCCCGATAGCCGCCCACCCGTTCATAAGCCGATTTTAGAAAAGCCATGTTGCGGCCGACACTGCTGATCGGAAAACCCAATTGCACGGGAGCCGCCACGGTAATAGCAGAAAAAAGATTATCGAATTTTAACCATTTGTCCAGAAATCCGCTCCTGTCTTCTAAAGGGGAGTATCCCAGAACCATGTCGGTTTTTTCATCAAAATAGGAAACCATGGTTTGCAACCAGTCCCGGGGAACCCGGCAATCGGCATCCGTCACAAAAATGATCCGCCCTCTGGCATGATCCACTCCCTTGGCCAGAGCCATTTTTTTGGCATGGTATTTATCACTATCTTGTTCAATGCGAAGCACACTCCAGTTTTTCCGGGTTGCAGCCTCCTTCATCAACAGCCGTACCGTCTGATCGGAAGAATGATCATCTACAAAAATAACTTCGAATCGATCCGCAGGATAACTAAGTTGCTGTAAAGAAGATAGCAAAGGCCCCAGGCGGGTTTCTTCGTTTCGGGCAGCAATGACAATTGAAATAAAAGGTGTATTTTTAGATGGAATATTCCGTTCCAAATGGTTCAGGGCGTAGATTACCAGGAGCACGACACCTATATAAAATACACTGAAGAGAATAAAAACCCACAATAACCAACTCATTATGTTCCTGCTCCTGAATCATGTTTTTCATTTCAAGTTCGTAAATGTAGAAAATAAATTCAATTAAATTTCCGCCGGAATCCATTTAACTCTTTTGCATCTATGCCGGTTTTCCTTTAATTTGCGGGCTTGTTAAGAGATTCATGATTGTAACAGTAAGGGTAGCCTGGAACTATGATGCCGGATAATGAATTATATATACCCCATTTATTAAAATCATTAAACGGCCGGCGAATTCTGAATTTGTTTAAAACCGGCAGCTCGTTTTTACTTTCCGCCCTTCTGCAAAAGAATATTCTTTGGGGACGACCAACTATTTTAACCGTCGAGCCCACCAATACCTGCAATTTACGCTGCCCCCTTTGTACGACCGGTAACGGGGAAATGACCCGTCAACGGGGAAATATGAGTCTCGAAGTTTTTCAAACCATCCTGGACAAAATGGGTAAGGACATTTTTTTCCTGCTTCTTTATCATCAGGGCGAACCTTATCTGAATTCGGACTTTCTGAAAATGGTGCAGCTGGCAAAAAAATATAATATCTATTGTACGACCAGTACCAACGGCCATTATTTTACGGAAGAAACGATTTGGGCCACGATTGATTCCGGCCTGGATTCCATGATCGTTTCCCTGGACGGCACCACTCAGGATGTATATGAACAGTACCGGGTACGCGGTGATATTCACAAAGTCATTGAAGGAACCCGGCGTTTTATGCAAATCAGAAAACAACGCAAAAAGAAGACGCCGCTGATCGCCCTGCAATTCTTAGTCATGAAGCAAAATGAACATCAACTTCCCACAGTCCGAAAGCTGGCCGAGGAATTGGGAGTGGATCGCTTGCTCATAAAGAATATAGAAGTGCGTTCTCTGGAAGAGGCTAAAATCTGGCTGCCTGTAAATGACAAATTCCGGCGCTACAAATTCGACGGTCGGCACTATGAAGTCAAAAACAATAATAAAAAATCGTGTCCGCGCCCCTGGCTATCGACCCTGATCAACTGGGACGGTTCTATGGTTCCTTGCTGTTTTGATAAAAACGGTCAATATGAGATGGGAAATATTGTAGAAACCGAATCTTTTCAAACCCTGTGGCGCGGAACGAAATTTGAACATTTCCGCCAGCAACTTGCCTCGAACCGCAAACAAATCGAAATGTGCCGCAACTGCAATCAGGGCCTGGGCAGTTTCATCCCCGAATTTCGGGTTTTTCAAAGAAAAAAAGCAGGCCGGAAGCCTGCCTTTTAAGTTATTTATCTACCCGCTCAAAGCCGTCGGGTACGGCGAAATCATCCCCGGATAAATTGGCAATTTTTACACTGATCAACTCCGTATGATAGGTGAAAGCCGCCTTATCCTCAATCTTTTCATTATCCTTTTTCATTCTTTTCTTTATGGCTTTTTTCATAAATCCGCCGAACATACTTTTTAAATCGGATATATCCGTTTTTTCTTCCTCTTCCACCTTTTTCTTATGAGGACGAATGGCATAGTAACTACCGTCAACCAGAACAGGGAACCCCTTGATCTTTTTCAGCTCGCCGGCCATCTGCGACGCTTCCACTTTTTCCGGTGTGTTTTCCTGACGGTTCATCTGCTGGAACTGAGCCAGCCAGCGGAGACCCAGAATATCCGATTGTGATTCGCTTAAATCCAGTCCGACTTTTTTCATATAAGCTTTGCCGAACTGCAGCTCTTCTTCCTGTGCTTTTTGCAGGTCCGCCGAAGGTTTTGTCGTCCAAACCACTGTAAATAAACTATCCGTTCCCGTTTCTCCGGTTTCCATGTTTTTCCACTGGGTCACCCAGAGAATCGTATATTTATGGCTCTTAAACTGGTTGATCATCTGATCCTGGCCGCTATCGGTTACTTTGAAAACTCTGCGTATAATCCTGATATTACTTTTCTCCGCAGGCTCGTTTTCTGTTTCCTGTTCTTCTTTGGCTGAAGAGGCGGGTTTTTCGTAATTAAGCTTTTCAATGGGAGAGACCGTATACTGTTTTTTCTTGAAGTTGATGCGGTAGATCTTTAGTTCATCCAGAGCGGTAATTTCGCCTTCTTTGCCCGTATTCATAAATCTCCCGGTCACGGCGCCCATCAATCCCTGGCCTTCAAAGCTGGTGTTCTTTTCTTCATATTGCTTCATTCCCTGTAACCTGGTGGTAGAATGAGTAATGATCTTTCCAAATCCTTTAAAGGCTACCGAAGTTTTGCTCGTTTTAATCACTCCGGCCGATGCGAAGCTGAGCAGCAATCCCATCATAATAAAACCCATAAAAAAACGTCGCATAAAATTCTCCTTATTTTTTAGTAAAACAAGAATAACGGGTCTAATATAATCGATCTTTGTTTTTTTTCAAATGATAAAATTTAAAAAATGAATTTTGAGATACTATTCTAATAATCTTATTGTTTCTGACTGTTTCCCTTGTTAAATTTAGTACAATATATAGTCCGGAGTTTGTGAGCTCGAATCTAAAATGGAATTTATTGCGGGAGAAGGAGACTATGAGTTTTTTCGATAAGCTGGTTGTCTGGAGTTTACCCTTAATTCCGAAACCTGTCGTAGGTTATTTTTCACGTCATTATATTGCCGGCCCCAAGCTGGACGATGCCATAGCGGTCGTAAAAGAATTAAATGCTCATCACGCCATGGCCACCATGGACCTTTTAGGTGAAGAAAGCATGAACAAAGAAGAAGCGGAAGCAGCCGTTGTTGAATATCTGCACATTTTGCGGGCCATTGATGAATATCAATTGGATGCCAATCTATCTGTAAAACCGACCCAAATGGGACTGAATATCGATCAGGAATATTGCTACCAAAATATCAGAAGAATCGTCCGGGAAGCAAAAAAATTCAATAATTTTGTCCGTATCGATATGGAAGATCATACAACTACCTCAGCCACTATCGAGATGTATTTGAAACTCAAACAAGAATTTGGAAACCATGTGGGTACGGTCATTCAGGCCTATTTACGTCGTACTTCTGCGGACATTAATTTACTGTTGAAGGAAAAACCCAACCTGCGTCTCTGTAAAGGAATTTATGTAGAGGCCCGGGAAATCGCCTATAAAGACATGGCGATTATTAATGAGAACTATAAATACAATCTGGAAAAACTATTATCCAACCGTTGCTATACCGGCATTGCCACCCATGATGAGAAATTGGTTTGGCAGGCGTTGATGTTGATTGAAAAATACGGTTTAAAAAAGGATGAATATGAATTCCAGATGCTTTTAGGCGTGGATGAACAACTGCGGAAGATTATCATCGATGCCGGCCATCGCTTACGGGTCTATGTACCTTACGGAGAACAATGGTATCCCTATTCCACCCGTCGTTTAAAAGAAAACCCGCGCATGGCGGGTTATGTATTTAAACGAATTTTTGGCCTGAGTTAATGGTCAGACGGCCATACGTTCTTCCGTGAAAGATTGGGCATATTCTTGCTGCAGATCGGCAAACAGCTCTTTAACCGAGATAATTTTATCTACCTTATAAGCGTTTGACCCGGCAAAAGTGAATCCTTTTAACAAGGCTCCCTGTTGGGCATTTTTCAGTGCGTCGGCAATACAATAGGGGGTCGTACGGAAATCGCAGGTTTTGATACACTTCCATGAACACTTGACCGGTTTACGTTCCCCCGCCTCAACCCCGTCTAAAAACGCATTCCGGATCGCCCTTCCCGGCAGTCCTACCGGGCTTTGAATAATTTCTATATCTTCTTTTTTACAATCCACATAGGTTTGTTTAAATGCGTCCGAGGCATCGCACTCATAAGTAGCCACAAAGCGCGTGGCCATTTGGATGCCTCTGGCACCTATTTCCAGAAATTTTCTGGCATCGGCACCCGTAAAAATTCCCCCGGCTGCTATGACCGGTATATCTTTGTGTAAAAGTTCTTCAAAGGTTGCCACTACTTCAATCACATCGGGTACAATATTTTCCAATCGGAATTTCGGATCATCGATCTGCGAGCGTTTGAAACCTAAATGTCCTCCTGCTTTGGGACCTTCTACCACAACGGCATCCGGAATACGGCCGAAGCTTTTCTCCCAATACTGGAAAATAAGCTGAGCAGCCCGACCGGAAGATACGATGGGAGCAAAGAGTGTTTTGATACTTTGAATGCGCTGCGGAGTATATCCTTTCGGAAAACGAAGGGGCAAGCCCGCACCCATAAAAACAATATCGACTTCTTCTTCGATACTGCATTCCAAAAGGCTGTTGAAATCGGTCATCGCTACCATAATGTTCGTACCGATCACGCCATCGGTGAGCTGCCGCGCTTTACGGATCTCTTCTCTCAGCAGCTGGATATTAGCCTCACGATAGGAACGGCCTGTATCCTTATCCAAAAGACCAAGCGCCACTGAAGAAATAACACCGATACCTCCTTCGTTAGCCACGGCAGAAGCCAATCCCGACAAAGAGATACCCACCCCCATTCCACCTTGAATAATTGGAGTCGGCAACACATAGTCACCGATTTTTAATGACGGCAGCCGATTGTAAAACATAATTCTTTCCTTAACGTTAATAACTCGATACGATATAGAGGCAATGTTAACAATCTTTTTTGAGGAGAATTGTAAAAAGAATGTAAAAAGAGTAAATTGGATCGGGAATAAAAAAAGAATCCTATTTATGAAAAAAACCCATTCTCTGTTTTATCATATATTGATTTTTATTGTGGCTCAGGTGGCCTGGTTATCCCTCTTAGGGCTATGGATATATTGGTATGTAAGTAACTATATTATCCTTACCAAAGTCGGCAGTAAGATTTCTCCGCAACTTATTTCCGGGAACACCAACCTCTTTGCTCTGATCAGCGGCTTAATCCTTATGGTGGCCATCTCTCTTGGAATGTCTTTGATCTTTGTTTACCTTACCCGCCAAATCAGTTTGACCCGAATGTATGATAATTTTATTGCCAGTATTACTCATGAATTAAAATCGCCTCTGTCATCCATTCAACTCTATCTGGAAACATTACGATCCCGGCAGATTCCCAGGGATAAACAACAAGAATTTTTTACCCTCATGCTGAATGATGTGGAGCGGCTCAACAAACTTATCAGCTCCATTCTCTATCTTTCCGGGTTGGATCAGAAAAAAACGATCGGTAAATATGCCTACGATTACCAAATTTATGATTCCGATCAGGTTCTCCGGCAGATGATCCGGGATTCGGCCGAGCAGGTTCACATTCCGGACAAAGCTATCCGCATTAGCGGTCATCCTTCCTGCCAATGCGTATTGGATCGTAACTGGTTCCGGCTTGTATTTGATAACCTGTTCGATAACGCTGCCAAATATACGGTCCAGCCCGTTCAACTGGACATACGGCTAAACTGTACCAGAAAAAAGATTCTGATCGAAATTACGGACAATGGTGTGGGTATTGCTTCCAAAGATCAGAAGAAGATCTTCCATAAATTCCAGCGGTTGGAACATCATAACAGTCCTTCGGTTAAAGGTACCGGATTAGGTCTCTATTGGGTAAACGAGCTGGTTCGTTTCCACGGTGGCCGAATCGGTGTGTTTAGCAAGGGGCAGGGATACGGTACCACCTTTAAAATAGAACTCCCTGTTTATCGGGTCTCTAAGAAACACTATATTAAAAATTTATTGAAGCGTAGTAGAAAAACGGTGCCTGCCGATGAAAAAAAATGAACTTGTCCGGGCAAAAATTTTACTCGTAGAAGATGAAGATACCATGGCCATCGGTCTGGAATTTAATCTGAGCGAGGAAGGGTATGAGGTCATACGGGCGGCTGACGGTAAAAAAGCCCTGGAGTACATTGATTCCGACACGTACGATCTGGTTATCTTAGACATCATGCTTCCTTATTATGACGGTTTTGAAATCGCCGAAATTCTACGGCAAAAAGACCCCCAGATACCGATCCTTATGCTTACCGCCCGTGGGGATATCAAGGATCGTATAAAGGGATTTGAGACCGGTGCGGATGATTATCTGATCAAACCTTTCCATTTGGATGAATTGCTTCTCAGAGTACAAGGAATGCTAAGACGTAAGAGCTGGTATAAGGAAACCACAACCCGTACCCCGGTAATTCATTTCGGCAAAAACGAAATAAATTTTGAAAACCTGACCTGCCAGGCAGGAGATAAAAAGTTCCAGCTCACACCCCAGGAAGCGCTTCTTTTACGATATTTAATCGACCATAAGGGTAAAATTATTTCACGGCAGGAGTTACTGAAAAATGTCTGGAATGTAAAATCGGATATCGAGACCCGTACGGTGGATAATTTTATTGCCCATCTCCGTAAGTACTTCGAACAGGATCCCTCGCATCCCGTTTATATCCGCAGCGTCCGGGGAGCCGGGTATATGTTCAGCGATGAATCCTCCTGATTTTTCCGTCATACATATCGATACATCATCAAATAGTGGGCGGAACTGCCCAATATGACAAAAAGATGGAATAGTTCGTGGAAGCCGAACACGGACGGAACCGGATCAGGCTTTTTTAAAGCATAGACCACGGCTCCGATTGTATAGAATAGTCCCCCCAGGGTTAGCAAATAAATGCCTCCGGTAACGATCGCTTTGCTCAAAGGCCAGATACCGATAACGATGATCCATCCCATCAAGAGATAGATGGCCGTATAGAATTTCCGCGGAGCATTCAGCCAGAATAATTTGAAGAGGATTCCCAGAAGCGTTAAGCCCCATACTGCGGACAAAATGGACCACCCCCACGGCCCGTGCAGGGAAATCAAGCAGATCGGCGTATAGGAAGCAGCGATAAAGATAAATATCATCATATGATCCATCTTGCGGAAAAAACGGAGGCGCGATCCGGAAACAGGCAGCCAGTGATAAAGCGTGCTGAAGAGATAAAGAAAAATCATAGCACCTCCAAAAACAGTAAAAGAGATCAGATGTAAACCGCTGGCGGAATGTGCATCGCGCAGTAATAAAAAAACCAGACCGATAACGGCCAGGATAAAGGCAATGAAGTGAGTCAAACCGCTTAAAGGATCCCTGAAAAAATGCACTTTATCTCCCTAATTAGACTGTTCGAATGAAGGAAAATACCGAAAACAAATACACGGCTTTGTAAAAGGAGTGTAAAACAAATCCGGTTAAAATATTCGAATCCCGGGATTGGGCCAAAATTATTAAGAATTGGGAACCGGAACTGAGAAATACTCTTTTTTATCCCCTTTGAATCTGCGGACGGCGATAGAAGCTATATAACCGGATGATCATCTGAGAGAAAAGTGCATAACCTTCGGGGAAAAAAATCCGAAGAAGAATGTATTTTTTCTTTACCTATCTTAACAATTCCGAGACCGATCGTTTGGCATTGATATTGTATATTACCTGGGCAAAAAGCGGAGCAATGGATACTTCATCGTACCAGGAATTACGTTTAATAAAATTTTCGCCGTGCATAACCGCGTCGGTTCCGATAATACGGCTGATGAGACCGTCTTCATAGGCCCGGCCCAATTTTTCCTCCGCATCGCCGTTGAAAAAGGGAAGGCTGCAGGCAACATAAATATCCCGGGCACCTTTATCTTTTAATAATTTGGCCGCATTGACGATGGTACCGCCGGTGCTCACCATATCATCGGGAATCAGAACATGTTTATCACGCACATCGCCTACCAGGCGCATACTTTCTACCACGCTGCTACGTGAATAGTCACGGGCCTTATCTACAATCGCCAAATCCGTATGCAATTCTTTGGAATAAAAGCGCGCTTTCTCGGCACCACCCACATCCGCCGAAGTAATAATCAAATGATTGGCTTCATAGTGGTCGCGAAAGTAATTAATCAAGGTACGGGAGGCATGCAGATCTTCCAGTTTGGCCGTACTGAAAAAACCCATGATTGCTTCGGCATGTACATCCAGGGTAATCACCCGGTTGGCTCCGGATACTTCCAAAAACTGAGCAATTTGTTTGGCGGTGATGCCCTCGCGCGTTTTCTTACGTTCCTGCCGGGAGTATGGATATTGGGGAATGACCACAGTGATCGAATCCGCATCGGACTGGAAGGCGGCGTTTACGGCGGTCAGAAGGGCCATCAGATTATCATTAATTGAACGCCGGGTGAGTGGATCATCCATACATTGCACGATATAATGATCATCCCCGCGAATATTCTCTTTAATGACGGTCTTAATCTCCCCATTGGCGAACTGTATTTCTTCCGATTCGGTCAAACGAAAAGGAAGCAAATCGTTGCCGTTTCTTAAAATTTCATTTAAATGATCCACAATACGCTGGGCGAAAACCTGCCCTGAAGCACAGGCCGAAATGCTTAAGGCACCCCGTTCCCCCCGCTTTTTGGAAATACTTGGCTTAACCACTTTCATACCTCTCGGTTACTACCCATATTTTTAAACATCTTCTTCATTTGATTATTGAACGCACCTCAATCTTGATATACTTTTCGGTATTTCGGAAAATAACGACGAATAAGGGTTGCTATTTCATCGTGAACCAAACCATTGGAGGCCAGCATGTAATTTCCATAAAGGAAACGGTCTCCCAGCCAAAAGTCACTGACCCTACCACCGGCCTCCCGGACCAGTACCGTACCGGCAGCCACATCCCAGGGACTCAGGCCGATTTCCCAGAAAGCATCAAAACGGGCGCAGGATAAATAGGCCAGATCAATAGCTGCCGCACCCATCCGACGCATGCCTACCGAATGATTAAAAATATCTTCAAATGTGCGCAGATAGGGGGGTAAAAATTGTTTGGCTTTAAACGGGAAACCGGTGGCAACCAAACAATCACCGAGTGAGGATTTTTGACTGACCCGGATTCTTCGGTCGTTAAGATAAGCACCGAGCCCCTTTTGAGCGGTGAACATTTCATCCCGCAACGGATCATAGATAATTCCCAGAATGAGTTCGTCCTTTTGCATCAGGGCAATGGAAATAGCAAAAACCGGAATACCGGAAAGATAATTTTTCGTACCGTCCAAAGGATCGATAATCCATAAATTCGTGCTGCTCTCCGCCCGGGCGCCGCTCTCTTCGGCCAGAATGGCATGATCCGGAAAATTTCGTTTAATAACCGAAATAATGGCTGCCTCCGATTGTTCATCCACAAAACTTAAAAAATCATTTTTTGTTTTCCGGCGGATGGCTGCCGAAGGTACTTTGCCAAAATGCTTTGTTAAAATCTGCCCCCCGGCCCGGGCTGCCTTTCGGGCCGTATCCATCAGGGAATTATTCATCACCACTTCCCATTTTATATCCTGGAATTTTACCCGTTTATTGCGCCTTTTTAATCGTTTCCACTATCATCTTATGCAGATTGCCGTTAGTGGCAACAACACCCCGGTTGTCCGATAATTTTTTCCCCCGGGAAAAATCCAGCTCCCGGCCGAACATATCGCTTACCCGGCCACCCGCTTCACGCACGATAACCACTCCTGCGGCATGATCCCATATCTTTTCCCGATAGTCCGGTTGGGAAGGATTGGGTAGACGTAAATAAACGTCGGCCTCACCCCGGGCCAATACGGCATATTTAACCTGGCTGTCATAGCGCACCGATTGAGCACGCCGACCGAAGGCACTCATTACGGCCCCTTGCAAGCCATGATTGGCATGCCCGGCTTCCACACTTTCCAAAAAACGCACCGTATCCTGCTCCTTCTTTTGAGCCACATGAATCGCTTTTAACCGCTTTCCCTCCATTTCACGGACAAAGGTTCCCTGTCCTTTCACCGCATAGGCCAGCGTGCCCGGCTGCCCCCCCTCCTCGTAAGGTAAATTCGGACAACCCAGAACACCTAACACCGGTTGACCGTGCTCAATAAGAGACAGAGCCACGGCATATTGCTGACCGCGCAGGAAACCTTTTGTGCCGTCGATGGGATCGAGAGTCCAGAACCGCTCTCCGGATTGACCGTTGCCTAAATCAATGCTGTCCAGAATATCCTGAACGGACCAGTCCGGTAAGAAGGTTTGAATCTTTGCCAGCAATTCTTCATTTTCTTCTTGCCTTAAACTTTGGGCATCTTCCTCGCCGACAATGGCCATTTGCGGAAAGTGCTCATGTATCATCCGACAGACAACGGCCTGAGAAGCAAAATCCGCAACCGTAACCGGGCTGCGGTCCTTTTTGATGAGCGTATCTTCCGATATCAGTTGAGCCTGCACCTGCCGACAAATACGGGAAGCTTCCTGAACGGCTTCTATAGCGATCTGTAAATAAGGGTTCATTTAATGTTCCTTGTAAATTTTCTCACCGGCTCTGACAGCAATTTTCAGCCTGTTTTCAAAAGGCGGAATGGCACAACTGTAGCGATCACTGTAAGCGCAATAAGGGTTGTAGGCGTAGTTAAAATCCACTATGTAGCGATTCTGTTTGTGTTCTTCTATATCGATGTAACGACCACCGCCATAGGTTTCCACATCGGAAGTTTCATCCCAGAAACCCAGAAAAAGATGGGCCTTACGACCGGGCTCGGTAGGAAGTATCTTAATAATCTGTAATCGAAATTTTTGCCCGTCTTTTTCAAATTCAAAATATCCGTAACGAACGGCCGGACGAACATCTCCTGCTTTCGATCCGCGGATTTTAATGGAATCCACCCGCGTATACCGATGAATAGGCCCCTCGAAACGCCAGGTGATATCATACGGGTAATAATGCAAATGGGTAAATGTCTTGCGATCTTCTGCGGTCAGCGGAGACCAGTCGGCCGTTTTAAAATCATGCTCCGTAGAGATAAGGTATGTTTGAAAAGTGTGTTTCAGGGAATCGATTTGCTGCGCCGAATAACGGGGAGGATTATATTTTTGGCAAGCTATGAACAGTAGCGGAAACAACAGGATCGAAATTAGTTTCATGATGATTCTTTCGCAGAGATAGATTTGTTTGCCCGCGCCAAATTTATTGACCGTACTCCACTTTTGCAAATAGAGTTTTCAAGAAAATGTAAATTGCCGGGAGACGGGAATAAATATATCTCATTATGCGATTGATTACCTTGCACGATGTTTGGATGAAATGATTAGAATTAAATTTATGGAGTCTAAAAAACATGTCCTATTTAGTTTTAAGCGGCAGCCTGTACCCGGAAAGCCGCAGCCGAATTCTGGCCGAAAAAGCCGTTGCTTTGTTACAAACACAAGCCGTTCCGGTGGAATATGTCGATTTGCGTGAATTCCCTCTGCCCTTATGCGACGGAGACAAAAGCCAGATTAACCTGAATGTTCTTAAGCTGAAGTCGATTATCGCCCGGGCACAAGGTATTCTTCTTGCCGGACCGGTTTACAATTACGCAGTGAACTCCGCTCTTAAAAATGCCGTGGAACTAACCGGCGAAGTCTGGAACGACAAAGTCATCGGATTTCTTATTGCGGCGGGTGGGAAGAACAGTTATATGTCCTTTATGTCCTTCGGTAATAGTTTGATGCTGGAATTCCGCTGTACGATTATCCCCCGTTTTGTCTATAGTACGGCCGATGATTTTAACGGGGAGAATCTTCCTTCAGCGGAATTACAAAGACGTCTAAAAGAATTAACGACAGGTCTGATACGATATACAAAGGCTCTAAGGAAAAATCAGATAAATTCCTGAACGATTTCGGGACGAGGAGAGGGAATAACGATTTTCTCCACCAGCAGACCCTTGCTTTCGATAATGGCCGCTCCGGCATCCACGGCCGACTGCACGGAGGCCACATCTCCGGTAAGGGTTACAAATCCCTTGCCGCCGATGGCCATGGCCAAATGCACGGTGATCAACTGTACCGTGGCCGCTTTAACCGCGGCATCGGCCGCTTCGATCACCGAAGCGACGGAAAAACCTTCAATCACCCCCAGGGCTTCAATTTCCGGCAAATGATCCACACCACTGATGGCCGGAAAAACATCAGGATGTATATTGGGAATAATAAAATGATCCACCACGGTATGGGCCCCAACCGCAACGCCGGCTTCAATACTGGCGTTCACCGCATCCACATCGCCACTAATTAAAACCATGTATTTACCCGGACAGATGGTTCTATTGACCACGATTTGCACATCGGCTCGTTTCAGGACGGCGTCAGCCACTTCAAATCCTTTGGCGATACTCGATGTTTCCACAATTCCGATGGCAGAGCCCTTCATAAAAATCCCTTCCCTTAACTGGTTTTAATCTCAATACCCCGCGCTTCGATTTGGGTAACTGTTCCGTTAATACTGGCATGTATCGGCGTGCCCAGGGCATCCGCCTCCACATCGGCAATAATTTGTCCCTGTTTCACCCTGTCGCCCACTTGAACCAGGGGACGGGCCGGCTGACCGATATGAGAATCCAATGGAAGGATGACCGTTCCGGGCCGGACGGTAACAGGATCAAATTCCGCATGCCGGTCATAAGGAGTTAGTCCCAAACGACGGTAAACGGTTTGAATGGGAATTTCACGCCCTTTTCTTACCGGGTGGGCATCACGTACTAACCGTTTCATCTCTTCATCCGTGCGGGCCAGATTCTTTTCCCGTAACAATTGCTTGGCGTCGATACAAATATGCATGGGATCAAGCCCCTCGGGACAGGCGATCATGGTACAGACATTACATTCGACACAGAACTGAGCCCATAGGCTGGCCCGTTCCTTTGCTTCTCCGGTCATGAGCAGGTTGCGCATCACCTTATGCGGTTCAAGAGGATGTCCTAACAGGTAACGGGGACACATTTCCGTGCATAGCGAACACTGATCACACTGGCCATGACCGATACGCGTATAGGATTCTTTGGGCGTTGACTTCTTCTTGACCAAATAATGATCTTCAGGAAGGATAATCAGTCCGCCGATATTCCTGGCCACAGGATTGGATAAATCCGGGCTGATGCCGCCCATCATTACGCCTCCGGTTAAGACCACAGGCTCATCCGTTGTTAATCCGCCGGCCTGTCCGATACAGGTTTCGAAGGGAGTACCGACCGGTACCCTCAAGGTCAGCGCTTCTTGCACCTCCCCGGTTACCGTCACATATTTTTCGATCACAGGCCGATCCTCATCCACGGCATGGGCGATATTGACAATCGTTTCCACGTTATCGACCACACAGCCCACCTGCAACGGTATCCCTCCCGGCGGAATGAGACGTCCGGTAACCTCATAAACTAATATGTGTTCATCCCCGGCCGGATATACATCCTCATAGACAAAAAACCGAAAACCATGTTTTTCTGCCATAGGGGTATATTTTTCGGCAATATCACGATTCTTTTCCTTCAGAGCGATGGTCACTTTATCAGCGCCTGTGATTTCCTGCATGATCTGCAAACCGCGCATCAAAGCTTCGGGCTCTTGTAGCATGGTCTGACGGTCTTTGTAAAGAAGCGGCTCGCATTCCGCCCCGTTGGCGATAATGTGTTCCACGCTGGCATCCAGCTTTTTATAGGTCGGAAATCCGGCTCCTCCCGCCCCGATCACACCGGCCTTCCTTATTTTATCAAGCATCTGTTGTCGGTTCATAGCCTTCCTTTTCTACACGATACGAGGCAATAGCCAGGGGAGTCAGGTACAAGGGATTGTAGGGCATAATGATTTCTTTCCCGGGAAGTTCTTCCTGCAGAACCCGATCCATGTGCGGGAAACAGCAGGTTCCGCCGCTGCAATATATTTTTTGTACGGTCTGTTTGCCAATATGGTTGTTCAGAATATCGGCCATTTTCTGAAAAACGGGTTCGACCACAGGCAAAAGATTTTCAGCCTGACCGTTACATTTCAGTGCTTCGGCTTCTTCGTATGTTATTTTACGGTTGCCGGCAATAGTGAGTGTTACATGGTGTCCGCCTGTGGCTTCATCGGCTGTATACACAATTTTACCCCCTTTAACCACGGCTAAGCCGGTTGTGCCGCCGCCTATATCAATGACGGTTCCCTCTTTCAAATTAAGCAGTCGAACCACGCTGGAAGGTTCATCGATAATGGTTTCTACACTTAGCCCTGCGGCCTGAATAACATTTTCTGAAGTACGGGGATCGGTTCCGGGAGGGAAAGAACTAATGGCCTGTTGAATATGAATGCTTAATTTCTGTTCAATGCGTTGAATTAAACGCTTGACAATCTGTGTTGCCCCCCAGTAATCGAGCACGATGCCGTCTCGTACCACTTCCGCCCATTCCATAAATGCGGCCAGCGGTTCCCCGGATTCATCTGTTGCCATAACCATGATATCCGCCGTGCCCAAATCAACGCCCACATGAATTTTGGATGGCACCTTTTGCGGATGGTCGTCATTTACGATACGTTCAATAAGTTGCAGACGACGATTGACTTCTTTCATAGTCGACATGATTACACAATTCGGAAATGGTCCACGATCACGCAACGCCTCAGACGTACAAAGCTGCGGGCCGAAGTCACTCCTTCACCGGTGGGAGTGGTAATAGTCATGGAGGTCCAGCCTTCCCCTCCGAAGCCCAATCCGGCCAGACAGGGTCCGTTTTTAACGAAGATGCTGGTGTTGATTTCATTGGCCATACGATTCATATGATCGATATTTTTGGAATGCATGGCGGCTGTATGGTGCAGACCCCGTTCCAGCTCCAGAGCCAGATCGATCGCTTCATTCGCATCCCTCGCTCTGACTAAGGGAACAATAGGCATCATTAATTCCAGACGGGCGAAGGGATGATTTTTATCGGTCTCCATAAAAAGCAGACGCGTATCCGCCGCTATATTCAGACCGATCTTTTCGGCGTATACTTTAGGATCCCGACCCACCAGTTTACGGTTAATAACCGGTTTGTCAGGATAACCTTCTAAAATAACCCGGGCCAGAGCCTCGCTCTGAGCGGCTGATAATTCCACGGCTTTGTGTTTCTGCATTTCCTGCTTAAGCTGATCCGCGATCTGATCCACGGCAATGATTTCTTTTTCATCGGCACACACGATATTATTATCGAAGGAGGCTCCCCAGACAATATCTTTGGCCGCCCTGGCGATATCGGCCGTCTCATCCACTACTACCGGCGGATTACCGGCTCCGGCCGCCATCAACCGTTTATTGGTATGCTTACGCGCCGCTTCCACCACCGATTCCCCGCCGGTGACCACCAACAGATCGATTCCCGGGAACTGGAATAACTGCCGGGCGACTTCAATAGACGGTTCGGCCACGGTCACCAGTAGATTGCGCGGCCCGCCTATTTGGGCAATCGCCTCATTGATCACGGAAATGGCATGTTGTGAAACTTTTTTTGCCGCCGGATGCACACCGTACACCACTGCGTTACCTGCAGAGACCATACTGATCGTATTATTCAGAATGGTTGCCGCCGGATTGGTGGAAGGGGTAATTGAAGCAATGACTCCCCAGGCGGCATTTTCGGTAATGGTCAAACCATGGTCTCCGGAAAGGGCTTCGGGACGCAAATCCTCGATACCCGGGGTACGTTCCGCCTGTGAAATATTTTTGGCGGTCTTATCCGCAATATTGCCCATTCCCGTTTCCCGGACAGCCATTTCGGCCCATTCCCGGGCGTGCTCGATACCGGCCTGACGAATCGCCTGAATGATTTTCCCGCGAAACTCCAGGTTGCGAATCTGTTTTTGGGCCTGATGAGCCGCTGCAACGGCTTCATCCAGAGTCTGAAAAACTCCGGTTGCCAAATTGGCCGTCGAAGATCGAGCCGGCGCCGATTTGTTTTCCAGTTTAGTTAGAACCGAATTGACGATCTGCGCGATTTCCTGAGATGATAAGCTCATGAGCTGTTACCTGCTTCCGATTATTTAATGGTTCCTTTAAGTTTAATCGGGAAAACCTCTTCCAGATCACCGTGAGGACGCGGAATCACATGCACGGAGACCAGCTCACCGACCCGTTCCGCTGCGGCCGCTCCGGCATCCGTCGCCGCTTTACAGGCCGCCACATCTCCGCGTACCAGAGCGGTCACATAGCCACCGCCGATCTGCTCGTAAGCAACCAATTTAACACGGGCTGCTTTAACCATGGCATCCGAAGCTTCAATCAGACCCACCAAGCCCTTGGTTTCGATCATACCTAATGCTTCCATCATTTGCTTCTCCTTTATTTAGAAATTCCGTTTATTTCTGTTTGCTGCGCAGTTTAATGGGAAAAACATCTTCCAGATCATCGTGAGGACGCGGAATCACATGCACGGAAATTAGCTCGCCGACCCGTTCCGCTGCAGCCGCTCCGGCATCCGTTGCCGCTTTACAGGCCGCTACATCACCGCGTACCAGGGCCGTCACATAGCCACCGCCGATCTGCTGATAAGCAACCAATTCCACTTTGGCCGCTTTAACCATGGCATCCGAGGCCTCGATCAATCCTACTAATCCCTTGGTTTCAATCATGCCTAATGCTTCCATTTATCTCTCCTAATCATTCGGTTGTTCCGATTTGTTTCCTCTATGATTTTATCCTCCGACCTCCAACTTCACTTTTGCCGTTAAGCAGGAAGTGAGCAGGGTGGTCTCGATAATTTGCCGGGTCGTACAATGGGCCGTTAAAGCTACGATCGGTCTGGGTAAACCCTGTACAAAAGCCCCGTAAGCTTTGTAACCGACCAGATCCCTGGCAATTTTATAGCCGATGTTCGCTGCATTCAAAGAAGGAAAAACAAACACATTGGCTTCCCCTTTTAACGGACTTTGCGGTGCCTTTTGAGCTGCTACAGCCGGGACCATCGCCGCATCGAATTGAAGTTCCCCGTCCACCAGCAAAGCGGGGTCCTCTTTTCGGATTAATTCCACGGCTTCCCTGACTTTATCCGTCCTTTCATGCTGCGCACTGCCTTTGGTCGAAAACGATAGCAGAGCCACTTTCGGGATGCGGCCCGTTAGTTTTTCAAAATTCCGCGCTGTATCAATAGCCACATCCTTCAATTGGGCGGCGGTCGGCCGAATTAAAACACTCCCGTCGGCAAAGGCATAGATGTTTTTTTCATCCGGACCGATCATCAGGTAAAAAGAGGAAACCGTCTTTCCCTCCTCTGGCGGACCAAGTACCTGCAGAGCCGCATGCAGCACTTCACCGATCGGCTGTTGATTGCCGGAAAGGCAAGCCTGAGCCGCACCCTGTTTCAATAGCATCATTCCGTACCACAAGGGCGAAGCCAGACGCTCCGTCGCCTCGAACCGGGATAACCCCTTTTGAGATCGTTTATCAAAGAAAGCACGTACCAGATGATCGAAATCCTTATCATGACGCGGAGCGCGCACCCGGATACCGCGGGTGGAGATATGGTACGTTTCCGCAAACTCCCTGATCTGAACCGGACTTCCTATTAGAATCGGATCCGTAAAAGACTCGTCTTTCAAATAGCGGGCGGCCTCTAACACCCGAACATCCAGGGCATCGGTGAAGACTACGGTTTTCGGCCTCTTACTACACCGTTCCCGCCAAAGATTCATTACGGTCTCGGATATCATCGCTTGTTACGGTACTCTCTACCGTTTAAATACTCGGAAAGGACCTCAACAACTACTTCCCGTACCAGCTCCGGTTGACGCTTATCCGGCGGTAATTTCTCAACCACCTGTTCCACCACCTGGCGTACCAGTTTTTCGTCCAGTTTACCGGGTAACTCAGATTGATTTCCGTGGGAACCTGTTACTCCGGAATCCATCAGGGCAATGCCGAAATCCTTGGCCATACTGCGTGCTTCCGGAGTGACAATCGTTTTACCAGATTCGATTATTATTTCCTGTACTCCGTCTTTTTTGGCCTGACGGATGGTCAGGGCTGAAATGAGTTTCTTCATGCTAACAACTTTATGTTATTTTCAAACGTTTTAAAATTTCCGCAGCCAGAGCCTGATACTCTTTTGCACCTCGGGCTGACGGCGCATATTTTAAAATTGGTTTTTGAGCATTAAAGGCCTCGGTTAATTTGCTGTTCACACCAATAATCGTCTCAAAAACCTGTTGACCGAACCGATCCTGAATCAAAGCATAGACTTCTTTGGCCACTCTTGTCCGCCGGTCATACTGCGTGCCGAAAAGTCCTAATATTTTTAAACGTTTATTCAAATGACGCTGCGCTTTTTCAATTACATTCAGAGTAACTTCCAAACCGCTTAAGGCCAGATACTGGGTTTGAACAGGAATCAGGGCATAATCAGCAATGGCCAGAGCATTGAGAGCCAGATTGCCCATATTGGGCGGACTGTCAAAGAAAATCAAATCATACTTACGGGGAAAATCGGAGCGCTTCAGAAAAAATTCCGTGTCTTCCTCCTGCTGCATCTCATCATAAAATTCGCTCAAAGCCGGCTCCGAGGGCAGACAGTCCAGACCCTCGCTGTCCGTTTCATAAATATAATCAGCCAATCGACGATTAGGGTTGATTAAATAGTCGCAAATGGTTTGATGCCGATTGCCCTGTTTGTCAAATCCCAAATGCAAGGAAGTACTGGCCGAAGGGTCCAGATCAACCAGCAAAGTTTTTTTACCCATGCGGGCCAGGCTGGCCGAGAGATTGACGGCACTGGTCGTTTTACCCACTCCGCCTTTATTGTTGATGATAACGATCAGTTTCATTTACGGCCTGTATAAAAGTAAGTCTTCTGTACCTTTTCCACCAAACCCTGATCCATCATTTGCTTGAGAATCATCCTGACCTCACTCTGATCATTACCGCTCTTTCCGGAAAGCTCTTTAAGGGAAAGACCCTGTTTTGATTTTTTCAGAAGTTCCTCAAGTTTTTCCTGCACCGTTTGCGTTTTTACCCGGGAGCCTTGTCCGGCTCTTCGTCCGGTTTTCTGTGGCCTGTTTTTGGGCGTACCCGTTTCCGCAGAGGATTGTTTTTTTCTGCCCTTCATAAAAGTTTCTACCAGCAGAACCGTATCGTCGAAGGGACGGGGAATGACATTGGCTGAAATTAGCTGCCCCACGCGGTCTGCGGCCACACTACCGGCATTGACTGCGGCCTGACAGGCACCCAATTCACCTTTTACCACTATCAGCACCAGGGCGCCGCCCGCCTTACGCCATTTGACAAGTTCCACCCGGGCTGCTTTAACCATGGCGTCTGCCGCTTCGATGGCCGCTATATAGCCCCGTGTTTCAATAAATCCATAGGCCAGTTCCATAATTCATAAATTAAAGAAATAATCACTTTACAAGCAAGCGTAAAGACCAGAATCCTTGTGTGATTTGAATCTTCCCATCCGATCGGCTGGAAAGCGGATATGATACACTAAAATCAGTACGCTGATTTTTCTACAGTTGTGCTTTCTTGATCCGGTTATTCAAAAACCGTAAAATATGCTCTATTCATATTATTTAAAGAAGGACAGAAATATTATGCATTTTAATTTTAAATGGAACTGGATCGCTCTGTTATTGATTGTGGCCTTTTTAACTTATAAATACGCCTGGCCTTACTACCGTCATTTTCAATTGAAGAAACGCACCAACCGGGTCTACGCCCTTCTTCCCAAAGACAGGGTACCCTGGAAAATCTATGGGAATTCGGAAAAAGGCCATCCGATCTATTACTGGCAAAGCGGCGACACAGGGACCGTTACACTGATTTTCGGGGCTTTTCACGGTGACGAGCAAAGCGGTTTTCACCTGGTGAAACAGTTGGCAGATACGCTGTTTGCTCATCCGGATTATATTCATAAACGGGTCGTATTAGTACCGGTGGTCAATCCGGACGGATTGTTGCTACGAACCAGGGTCAATGCGCATGGTGTGGACATCAACCGCAATTTTCCCACCGGGAACTGGA